>OGOW01000159.1_pt1 | contig 83857 bp, 93 predicted proteins | sample 1552781 | NCBI WGS metagenome assembly OGOW01 (sample SAMEA2580145, study PRJEB22360) | human gut metagenome | biome: human gut; feature: human-associated habitat; material: faeces | place: Denmark | collected 2008/2010
CTGGGCGTGTTCGGGACTTTCACCCGTTAGAGCGCGCCCATGGCGCGCAAACTAAAAAAAGAGCCTTACGGCTCTAATTCGCTTTTCATATCGTTATACTGCCCGATAACTTCATCTACAATTGCTGTATCCTCCGTCAGTTTATCGTCCGAAAATTCCCTGTCATTTTTCAACAGTTGAATATCCGTTGCCTGTCTGGCTACGATTTTTCCAAGGCGGTATATGATTTCATCCTGTTTTTCAACCATATCCATATAAAGTTCGAGCAGTTCCAACATATTGTCTTCATCCATTGTCTGTATCAGCCTCCTTCAGATTGTGCGTAAGAACAAAATCCTCAAATATTTTCTTTTCCAAAGCCCTGCAGTCGCAATGGTCCATCAAGGCCTTATAACTCATAAGAGTGGAGCGGGCTCTATCAAGGTCTATCTCATAATCACGATAAAGCTCCTGTATTGTTTTCAAATGCCTTTTCATTCTAAGGCTTGTGCTTTTTCTCAATCGAACATCAAAAGGGCGAATAGTATAACCAACAAACTCCATGCCATGTGAGACAGGTCGAATTGCTGTTTTATTATTTAATCGAAGTTTCAGAACATCGCCTAAAAAATCAGAAAACATATTCTTGTACCTGTGTAACAGCTCCTTGTCCGTCGATAGAATAATCACATCATCCATATAACGAATATAATACTGTATGCCCTCTTTTCTCTTTGCCATTTGGTCCATAGGGTTTAAATACATATTGCCATACATGTGTGACAATCCGCCACCTATGGCAATCCCTACATCCCACAGCATTTCTTTATCCGATATTTCCAGTGGTGACTTTACTCCAAGCGGAAGTCCAAATGCTCTGGAAGCATGGCACACATAATGTTCAAGGAATCTAACCGCTTCCTTGTCCCCTATCTTTTTCTGGATTATGCTCATAAGCACCTCATGATCCATTCGATAGAAGAATTTCTCCACATCCATTTTCAGATAGTACCAACGTTCACCGCTTTTCTCTACAAAATCAACCCACCCTGCTAATCTCTGCATAGATTTAAGTTGTCCTCTATCTTCTATGCAGGAATAGGTATCACTAATCATCCCTTTACAAACTATAGGATTGAGTACATTGTATGCTGCCCTTTGAATTACCTTTGTTGTGTAATCAGAAAATATTACTTTTCGCAATTTTGGCTCATACACATAAAAATGATGGTATATGTCTGGCGGATAATTATGGCATTTAAGTTTTTCGGATATCGAATGTATATTGTCTTCCAGGTTCCCCCAGAATGCAAGCTGCTCATTTTCATATCTTTTTCCTGCTCGGGCATCTTTCTCAGCCTGTAGCAAATTATCAAAAGATACGATTTGAGCATACACATTTTTAATGGACATATTATCTCCTTTCAGAGCATTGCGGGATTCGCTTATACTACTACCGGCATTCATGCCCATTACATTTTTTTGCGAGAGCAAAGGAGACGGAATCCTTTACACCTCTGTACTGACTGCACACCCATTAGGTCTGCAGCATCTGACTTGAAGGCAGAGCGGAGCGGAAACCGATGTTCCAGTTCGCATTGGAGCGGGGATTGTTGAGGTTCAAGTTGAAGACACCAGCGTTGGCACCATTGTTCCAGTTGCCCCCGCAAATCGGCAAACGCAGTATTCCGTACCCTACTTGCTTACACTCTTTATCCAGCCTCCTACCATTCTGCCAATTTCAACTACCAGACCGGACCATTGTTCATATTTTTTCGGAGGTAAAAAACCTAAGTTATATGACAATCGGACATATGCCTTTAACTTTTCCACTTCTACATCTAATTCCTGTAGTGTAGTTTTCTTATAATACTTTTTGTTGGCCTCGATAATCCTCTCCAACATAACATCCATGCACCTCTTTATATCCACAACAAGGGCGAATTTCTCGCCCTTTGGATATTGTGCCAATGCAGGATAAGCATAGTTCATCATATCGAAGGTCTTTTGTAATATCTTTAATTCCTCCATAAAGTCCCTCTATACCATATTTTTTTCCATTCTACCACACATAGTTCTGCTTCGGATTTATTTGTTATTTTATATCGTATTTCGTTATTGCAAGGTAAAAAATAAAATAAGAGGCTGCTATCGCAGCCTCAGTCAGATTACAGTGCAACAGATTACAGATCAACAAAAGCGGAGCGGAAACCGAGGCCCCAGTCCGCATCGGAGCGGGGATCGACGAGGTTCAAGCCGAAGACACCAGCGCCGGCACCATCGTTCCAGTTGCCCCCGCAAATCGGCAAACGCTCGCCAACAGGGTTGAACCAATGATAATCACCTGCGTAATCTCCGTTTGGTTCGTCTGGGTAGAGCAATAACATCTTTGCAATTTCTGGAGCAGTAAGCCCGCTTGCAAGTGTCATATCTTTATACTGTCCACCGACACCGCTATCAGTCTTATATGTAATCGCACCAGAAGTAAGCTGAATTTTGCCTGATACCCAATCCCACTTTAATGTTCCGGCCGTTCCAGGTTCTACAAGCGAGCCATCCGCCTTAATTGCTTTCCAGAGAGTAGAGGATGCCGACATATCACATTTGCTACCCATTGCTGCATTATTGTATGGAATGATCTGGATTTCTCCATCAACAAGACGCATGCCTGCATTCCACTCCCATACATTTCCGTTTAAGTCACAAATGCCATCTCCGTGATGGTTATGGTTCCATGTTACAGGTCCAGAACCGGTAAAACATCTTCCAGTTTTTCCGCTATCCTTTGAAGATTCCTCGCCGTGTTCATGTGTATAAGCCGAATCTTTTCCGTAATTATTGTTTCCATGCGGCATAGTGCCATTCTTGCGGCACCAGAGAGCAATATAAGCCCACTCTGCCATTGTTGCAAGGTGGAAGCCCGCTCCTTTATTTTCGCAAGCCTTCCTTGCAGCATCCCAATTTATGGAATTTGCAGGATCTCTGTGTCCGAGAGAATATGCCCTTTCATTTACAATAATATTCTGATACTTGGAATAATAAAAAGCGGTCTTCTCGACACTGTCCACATTAAACGCATAATGAACATTATCGCTAAGGCCGCTTACAAGCTCTGAATTTTTTCCTTTTGGAATTCTTACATAAATTGATGGCATTCCGATGTCATCCAGTAATACCACATTTTTTCCGCCTGACAGCTCGCTTACCGCAGCTGCCATCTGATCATAATTTCCCATAATAGTCCTCCTTATTCGATTGCATATAATTTGAGCGTAACATTTGCCATATTGAACGGAACAGGGGTTCTTTCCATAATTGTTTCGCTGCTGTTTTCTACCTCAGGATCATAATCTGGATTAGGAACTTCCTTTTCAACATACTGCCTTGCCGGAATCTCAATTTGTGCTGCATACTTTTCACCAAGCTGGCCAGAAGTAATCATCCCATTCTTTGCAATGCAAATGTCAACACATTCATCATTATCTCTCTCCAACTTTTCGCAATTGAGCATCAATTCATCAGCAAATGTAATCTTATTTTTCGATACACTGTACTCAATTTTCTTTCCAACATTTACCTCTACGACTTTCATCTGTCATACCTCCTTAATTCTCTGCAGGCTTCGCCTGTCTTCTGGGCTACGCAATCTGCCATATCTCTTTGTGCTTTGGTTGCATGTTCCGGATTGATACCATAATCACGAAGGGTTCTGTTTGTTTCAGCTTTTCTTTCGTCACTATGAATAATGATATTTGCCACTACACCGTACCTCCTCCCTGTACAAAGCAACGAACAGTCACACTTTTAGCACTGCCTGTAAAAGCAATCTTAAAACCATTCACCTGCTTATCATAGACAACCACATCACCAACATTTACAGGATTGCCTTGTACTTCTGTGATAACCCTGTAATCCAATGTGCTACGCATATTTGCAAGCGCCACAGTCTTAACAGAATTATTAAAATAGAAATCCTTTGTGTTGGTCAATGTAACTTCAAGTTCCTCACCATCAACAGACTCTACGCTTTGCTGAGTATGCTTTACATTCTCTAACAAAAGAGCCAACATAAGTGAGTTGTTATGAATGCCCTGCTCCATGTGATTGAAGTGTTCGGCATCCATTGGAGTTCCCTCCTGGATAATTTCGTCCGAATTTTTGTCCTTTACTTCATCAAGCCACTGTTCTGGTGTGTATGAGCCAGTTCTGTTGCCTTCCAAATATTCTGGTAATACATTCATCCCTATTCATCTCCTTTCTCGTAAATTGGGAATTCAAATTTAGCTAACACACCCTGATTTGCCGTCCTTTTAACGGCAACTTCCAGTCCTCCACAAATGCGACCGGTAATGTCCCAAAGGCGAATTCCGGTAATTGTGTGGGCTGTCTTGGGAGTGGTGAGCAAACTTACAATAAAAACAATCTTGTTGCCTGTGATTTTCTTACTATTGATTTTGGCATCATACCAATTTCCATTTACTTGGTACTGGAATTTATGAATAGACTCCATCCATTCCTGCCGTCTTCTGTTTAGAAAATCTTTTTCCCAGAATCCCATCTTGCTACCTCCTATTCTTTATTTCCACAGCTTCTGGTTCCACATCGTCTGATGGTAGCCGAAGCAATGAATACATTTACATCTGCCTCTGTTTCTGATGATGAAACAGCAAGCGTCTTATATGCTTTCCCGGCTTTATGTTCCGGAGAAGCATATAACTCCGTAGGTGTGCCGAGTAGTACCATATCATCTGCCTCAATTTTGCTATTAACACCCACTGATAAAGAATTTGCCAGCGTTCCTCCTCCAGAAGTCTGAAGACCGGAAGCCGGCATAGTATATTTCTGTAGATAAGCATTCCTTTCCACAAGTATTTCTTTAGGTATTACCATTCCTTGCGTCGCCCTATTGGGCTTTAATCCTGCCACACTTTGTCCGGATTGCAAGAAATCTACTATGTGCAAATTACTATCTATTTCTATCTCAACATCTTCTGCAAATGTTTTTCCAAGTGTAGCATTATAAGCAGTTCCTCCTATTCGGATAGTTCCCGTTTTGCTTGCATCAAAAGCGGCTATCAAGGCATTTGTATCCTGTTCGCAACGGATTTCGATAATAGTACCGAGTGTTGCTCTCCTCGGATGCGTACCACAAACAATGGTATTGCACCTCGGGACATCATACGAAGAAATCCAAAAATTAAAGGCTATCTCAACGATAGCCTTGATATAATACTCAAATTCAATTCTGACACCCGCAGGCTTTACCATTGGAACCTCGCCCAATGTAACAACTTTGCCTCCCGGTGTAAGGAATGGCATCGTAAGTATAATCACCGCAGGCAGAGCCGGATCCTCTCTGTAATAAATTGGAGATACATCCCACAGAAGTGCCAATCCATCCATAAGATCACGATAAGTACATTCGTTTGTATTGACCAGCATTTGATACTTTAAGAACTGCCGGTATCGTTCATCGCTGATAACCGGATCTTCAACATCTATGCCAGCTAAAACACCTGCTTCTTTTCGTGTAAGAGTTACAATATCTCCTACCATATCCAAATTCGCACCAACAGCACTCTCTAAATCTGTCTCTGCGTCAAGTTGTTTGAACACCCTATGTAAATCTTCCATTTGTTTTGCAAATACCGAAATAAGGTCTTCTATGTGCTTCTTTCCTTGAAACTGCTGTGGTAAATCGTCTAACCATTTATCAAGAATGCCCACTATATACCACCTCAATTCTTGTGTCGGCAATGACTATTTTCTGTCTGCTTTCCACACTTACATTTACTTTCGTGTACTCTTCACTGGTTGGTATATGCTCACTATCCTTTGTTGCTGCACATTTGATGTCAACATAGGTTACACCACCGACTGCAGAATAAATTCCATCATTAAAAGTCTGGGACAACATATTGTCGCCAGCCTGCAACTTTGAGGCATCTTCTACAATTGATTCTATTGTCAGATTTGCGTAATTAGTAGGTAAATATGACTTATCAGCATCCAAAGTAACCTTCATCCATACATAGATATATTCTGGTCTATTGAAACTTACAGGGATAGAATCTCCATACTCTGTTGCCACATTAACAGTAATAGAACCGAAGGTTTGAATTCCAGCAGCTTTTTTATCTAAAATAATACTTGCAATGCTTGTTTCATCTCCTCCGTCCACAATTATTTCAACACTGTGTGGTGGTCTTCCTTCTTTATCCGTATCATCCGTATCATTTTCATATCCTGTGGCACTTTCGACATTCGGAACATTATTTATCAGTTGCGAGCAAATACTGTCTATCATTCTTGTGGACCGAATAGCCGATTTTGCAAGATATGAATGTCTAAGTTCCACATCTGTTTCCTGTAATCTTCCATAAGTTGGTTCGATTAGATTCTCAACAGCATTAAATCCACTGATATTGGTAATCATAACAGTGATTGTTCCATTCGGGAATATGAGTTTTCCATACTCTACTGTGGCAAAATCAGCAAGAGTAGTGACACTTGATGTTGTTAAATTGTCTGACAGAACCAGGATGCCACTCCTTGAAGATGATTCGCAAATTATATCAAGCGTAATACTGCTTTCATTCACCGACACTTTATATCCATCTGGCTTAACAACCTTACTCAGCCCCTCAATAATAGACAATTCATCATCAGAACTGCTCGTAAAACTATACTGAACACCATTTATTGATACGGAATAAATAGCTCCCGTTACAGGAGCAGCAACTCTTATTGACACCCGATTGAAATTTTCTCTTGTTATAATGAATTCAGATACAGCCGAAAGCTTAGCTTGCGGTGCTGTGTTTGTCGCAACTGTAGCACCTTGTCTCACAGTTGTTCCATCATCACCAGTACAATGCAGTGTATAATAACTATATTTATTAGGACTTCGTCGGATTCCGCCATATTGAACAGCATTATCCAGACTTACTCCTTCAGCTGTAGACGGATATTTTGCATAATAACTGGCCTGTGCCACTTCCCAAAGCTCGGAAATTTGTCCGCCGTATGTTGTTATTAGTACATTCAGAAACGATTGAGGATCCAATCTGGTGTTAAATCCAAATTTTCCAGAAAGTTCTGAATGAAGTTCCTCTAATATTTCATCCAATCTTTTAATCTCAAATCCTTTATCTGTAATTCCATATTCAGCCACCAATCTTCACCTCTTCCTTATATGTTTTTTCATCTGTAACAGCTTCATATCGGATTACTGCCGACCTTTTCAAGCTATCAATTTCTATAGATACATCATTAACTTCCGTAATTTCGTCTACATTGAAAATTTGTTCTTCTATCAATTCTTTAATCTGGTCTATATCTGGATTTTTCACAAAAAGATATTCAAAATACGGAACACCAGCTTCATCATCCCATCTCCATTCTTGAAAAAACCACTTTAACCGAATTTTTATCTTTTGGCGAACAGAATTGGCAAGGACAATGTCTGTTCCCTTGAATGCCAAGTCACCATTACTGTCAAGCAATATATCCACTTCCTCGCCTCCTTCTTTATTTTGCCTTTGATGTGTCTCCGTGCACACCTGCATGTGTATGATTTTTCAGAGATATATTTCCAGCTTTTACATCGCCACTCACAATTAAATTTCCTGCGATTTCCACATTGTCTTTATTCACCGACACCTTTGTCGCACCATTCTGCAATATCAAACTCTTTTTACTGCAAGCCTCCCTCAAAGCAGCGTTGCCCTTATTGGACAATCCGGGGATTGCTATGGCACTTGTCAAGTCAAACCGAATATCGTTTTCTGATTCGCCGCCACCTATCCATGCATCCAATTCCTGTTCTGAAATGATTAGCAAGCAATCCATACCAACTGTTATTGGAAAGGCAATATAAATGTCATTCACCTGACTTTGAGGAATAATGACCGGTACTTCCGTTACTGTTGGGTATGCCATTTTTCTTCCAGAATCAGTAGTGTATGTTCCATAAGGTTTTACAGTTGCAAATCCTGTTCCTACATTAAATGCCGTTATTTTCCCAGGAATCGCAGTATGCATTTCTTCCATTACCGACCTTGCAGCCTTTTCGACCTGTTCTACAAATTCTTGTAACATTATTTCACCTCCAAAAGCTGTGCTGTGCATATCCAATCGCCTTCCAGATTGTCTCCGTCAATCGTCAGCTTGTAAACTCTAAAATATCCACGCACTTTGTCGCTTTCCAATCTTATATAATCATTCACTCCAATCGCTCCATTCAAAAAATATTTCACTTCATAGCCTATCTGACTATTGCTTTTTCCGTTGCTCGAATCGTCGCTTTCAGAGGATATAGTTATTCGCTTAGGTACCTCTAAAAGTCCCGTATCGGGACTTAAAAGATACGCTCTAGTTGTTATAGCCTCATTTGGTTTCCTTATCTGTAAAACCGAATTCTGAATAGACCATTTAAGACCACATGTCTTACACAGCTTTTTCAAAGCTGTTTTAGCTGCTCCTACATAGCTAAATCCATGCGGTAAAGTTTTGAATTTGCAACCTTTTGAATACACAACCGACACACCCATTTCTCCTGCAATTTGGTCAAATACCTCCTTGCTGTTAACTTTTCCAGAGCGAGAAATGGATATATATGTATCTCTCAAAGCAACCCTTCCGTCAACAACTTCTATTTCCGTCATTCTGTCTGCCCCATCCATTTCAGTTGACGATGTAACTACATTTCCTGCTAGAATCAATGCAATGTGATTGGCATATCCCGCCTGTAATTCAATTGCACAATCTTTCGTGTCGAGGATGTTGAGATTGGCAGGGGATAAATTCCATATTTGCACTTTGGCTGTATTGGCAGTTTCTGATGTTGATTTTTCAACACTAAAACTTATATGCAATGCATGCGGATTCTCCGTTGAAGTTTGACCGATTTGAAATCCGTTATGCCCCATTTTTCCAGCCTTCATAAGATATCTTCTGATAAAATTCTCCTGTGCCATTTTAATCCTCCCATTCATCCCAAGGTATAAAAACAAATTCTGCGGTTCCATTATTGAAAGATTCCCTTGTAAGTCTTGTTTCTTCACTAATTGCACCGAATATTCCATCTGGCAATGATGTGAAATTCATAAAATGTGTCAGCGGGAAATTAGGCACAATCTTGGTCGGAGAAATAATAGGATTTTCGTCTGTGTCTGATAATCCAAAGCTCCAAAAATCTCCTGTTCCATTGTATGTAAAGCGGATAAGATACTCTTTTTCTGCAATCGTCACCGACGATACGCTATCGTTCATATCCGGAACTGTAATATATAGCATTTACCCACCTCCTACAAAAATCCTGTTTTTTTTCCGATGTTATATAATATAGAGCCCTTCTTTCCACCACTCGACTTGCCAGAGCCTCCGGATTTATTAGAGCCTCCAGATTTGCTTGTCGAAGAACCCGAAGATTTTGAACTACTGGATGACGTTGTCGCTTTTCCTGCGCTCTTCTTCGATTCTCCACTCTGCAAAATATATTTAGGTATGTAAACCGTTTTTCTTTTGGTTATATACACTTTCTTTAATGAAAACTGTATCTGTCGTGCGTACCCAATTTCCGAACTATGAGAAATTGACATTGATGTGATTCCCATACTGGTATATATCTTGTCTGTAGTGACAACCTTTACCAATTTTCTCTGAAAATACAATTTCTCAAACTTCTCACATATCTTCTTGGTTCTGCCCGCAGAAGGACTATGTCCTTTGCGATTTCTCCATGTAGCTGGGCTATCACTTATATATAGAGTGATACTCAACTGAATAGGTTTTAATATAATTGTGTCTGATACATTGTAACCATTTTCAACAGGATACTCAGGAATGTCAGCAGAATAGCTGATATCCTCGCTGATAAGAGCATCCCCTTCTATTCCGGCAATGCTAACCGGTTTTAGATTTCTTGCCATTCCTTTTCACCTACCTTGCATATGCCAGCCCTTTAGCCATATAGCTTGTGGCATCCTGTGCCGACTGTTTCATGCCCTTCGATACATTCTGTTGTGCCTGTACATCACTGCCAGAGTAAGAATTATTGAAGGTATTGTTCTGTGTCACATTTGTCGTATTACTTGTGTTATTTACTGCACTTCCAGTTGCTGTTGCAGCTGAAGCTGTAGCTCCTTTCATAATGGTTGATATGCCGCCTGCGAGCCCTTTAACTTTGTCAAGAACAGTGTCTTCATTTGAACTGATACCTTCGGCCAGTCCGCCCATAAAATCAGGCATCCAACTTTCATAATCAGTTAATGGTCCTTCATCCGGAACTGAGAAATGCAGAAATGATTTGATCTTATCTCCAATACCTTTTACAGCATTTACAATCCCCTGCACACCAGACATAATTCCGTTTTTTAAGCCCCCGATGAAATCAGCACCCCATTGGACCGCCTTCGACGGAAGGCTTGTTATAAAGCTGATTGCCGCATTGAATCCATCAACAATAGCAGATTTGATATTCCCCACGGCACCTTTAATTCCACTCACTATATTATTGAATGTGGAACTTACGGAATTAGCTATGTTTGAAAAAATACTACTGAAAAAGTTGTATATGGACTGCAACACTGAAACTATCGTGTTATAAGCAGAATTGATTGCATTTGAAATAGTGCTTGTTATTGTATTCCATATTCCTGTCAAGAAAGAAACTATTCCATTCCATATTCCAGAGAAAAATGCACTTATTGCACCCCAAATTGCGTTCCAAAGTGCCTGCAAAGCACCTAATCCAATAGTCAGAACTGTTGATATTGTGTTCCATGCCTGCTGTAAGAAAGCTACAATCATATCCCATATTCCAGAGAATATCTGTTTGATAGCCTCCCATGCCCCAGACCAGTTTCCTGTGAATACAGAGCTTATAAAATTCGCAAGTCCTTTTATTACTTCGAGGAATCCATTTATAAATTGTCCGCAGTTGTCCCACAGCCCTTTAAACCATGCGAGTATCGTAGAACCCCACGCATTCCAAAATGTCTGGATCCATCCAAATACAGTTTCTATTACAGTCGCAATAGCATTGAATACAGCACTCCCAGCTTCATATAAAGCATCCCAAACCGCTGACAAAGCATCGAGAATAGCTTGCCATACAGCTAAAAGTTTGTCCTTCGTGCTTGTTGTAGAACCATCTATACTATCTTCCGTTCCTCCAAATATCGTTGCCGCCAGCTGGGAGATAAATGTCCATACTCCACTCAGGAATGTTTTTATGATTCCCAAAACTCTCATGAAGTTAGCCTTTATACTTTCTCCATGCCTCTCGAAGAACCCTTTAACAGTATCAACCCACATTCCGGCAGCTTGCTTGAGGAAATCCCATACATTAAGCAGAAATTCTTTAACTTTCTGCCATGCTTTGAAAATAGCTTCCCTGGCATTATCTGCACCAATACCTGCCTTGTCAAATATTGTTCCAATAACAGAATCATTTCCCATAAGGAAATTTATAAAATCTTCAACAATCAGTGCCAACAGCACTACCGCCGCCACAATAGCCAAAGTCTTCAAATTCGCCAAGCTGAATAAGCCTTTCATTTTTGTAAGTAATGTAATAAATGCCTTTGCTCCAGATATGATTTTGCTCCAATTCATTACAATAAAAAAAGCTCCGGCAATAATAGCCAAGAGCTTCAGAGCGTTATCAACTCCACCAAGTTTATCTATAACATTTTTCACCATTCCCATGCCTTTTTTAGCCCCTATCTGCAAGGTCTGCATCATTCGATCAATAGCTGGCTTCAATCTTTTTACTAAAGCATGCATACCATTGAATGCTTTGGTTAGGATTCCTGTCTCTGATGTCAGCTTTTTCATCCCCACAGTTGCCTTTGATACTAGGGAATTTAGCAGTTTTAATACCATTACTGCCGGCTTTAAGAACGCATTTCCAGCAGCCGCTTTCAAATCCTGCACATTCTGTTTCAAATTACCAAGCTGATTGGTCCATGTATCAGATTCTCTGGCCGCCTGCCCTATTGCACCAGAGGCTTTATTCGCATCCTCAACCATCTGCAGTAATGTCAGCTGTTTTTCCGCTTCTGACAAGTCTTTAAACGACTTTCCGTACAACGCATTTGCAGCTGTATTTCTCGTTGTCTCAGTACATGAAAGACCAAGAGCAGCGTCATTTTCAAAATTACCTTTCAAGAAAGACTGGAGGGAATTAGTTACATCTTCTATGCTTCTATCGTAGAATGCAGCAGAATCCGCAACAGCTTTCATGGATCTGTCAGCAATATCTAATGCGTCCGCCTGCTCCATTCCTGTTGTCTTTGCAAATGCGGCTATCTGGGTAAAACTGCCCTTCATTCTATTTACGGTTACTCCAGTTTCATCAGCAATCTTATCAAGCTTGTCTGAAGCATCCTGCTCTAAATCTCCAAATACCTGCGAAAACTGTGATTTTAATGCCTCTGCATCTGCCGCTGCTTCCGCTAAGTTTGCAATGCCAGCAATTGAAAAACCTATTCCAATAGCGCCTAATAGCTTTGAAGCCATATTTTTTACACCTTTGATGGCGTTCTCTGCAGCACCGACACTTTTCTGATCAACTTCAATACCAAATGCAACCGCAATATCTCTTATCGTCAATGCTATTCCCTCCTTTCTCTCATTTCCTCGGCCTTTCCATTCTGAATATCCATATCCATACGATATAAAGCATATAGCTTCAATGCCTCGTCTAAGGTGTAATATTCCTTCAACTCAAACATTGAAGCTAATTTAGCTTTAATCAGTATGTACATTCTTAACTCCAGCTCGGAAAATTGCGAGGTGTCAAGTTTTCCGTATTTTACAATATCTTCCTCATCTTCTTCGCTATAGACTCGCCTACTTTCCCAGATGGGCCGGCGAGTCTCTTGAAAAAACCATTGAAGTTCAAACGGATAACATAAAAAGCGAGAATGAACATGTTCTGTACATCCCCGCAAAAAATCTCATTTACGATATCCATATCAAGTATTTCCTGTGAATACTCTCCTGTCTCCACATCGTCCTCATCCATTACAGGAAGTTCAACGACTACATTCTTATGAGCAATGAGCAATTTTTTCATCATCGATTCAACTTTGCTACCAGAAAACCCTTCCATACTCTTTGAAATGGAAGCGGCCGCATCATTTACATCAATGTCCATCAAATCTCCATCTTCCCCATCGCTTTCATTGTCGCTATTGCCTACAAGCGGCATAAGTGCTGCAAGAACCGGGGTAAGCAACGAAGCTAAATCTCCCGTAAGGTTTGCGGCAACCATAGCCGGAAAAGGTCTTATATAAAAATTCAGACCTCCAATCGTTTCCTTCTTTGGTTCAAGCTGCTTTAATCGTGCCATATTTTACCTCCTAACTTTCTACACCGTCAGCTACCACAATCTCCCACTCACGGTTGTTCTGAGCCTTTCCGTAAGTTTTGCCTGCGATTTTAGTAATCCAACCAGTAGAAGCACTGAATTTTTCATTTCCAACGAGATCTTTTACTGTAACAGGGAAAAATCCTTTTCCGTTTTTCTTCATCTTCTCATACATCTTCTTGCAATATGCGTTAGTCTTAGAGTTCTGAAGAACAGATACCTTTACTGTGTAAATAGAAGATGGATCTACGCTTACGCATACCTCTCCATCCGCTCCTGCTACATAACTATTACCGTCTCCGGCAGGCTCAATAACAATAAAGCTGTCATCAGCAAAACCGCTTGCAATATGGTTTCCAAGTGCAAGCGTTACCTTTTTCGGATTATAAGTTGTTACTCTTGGCATTAACCTTCACCTCCTTCTATGCGTACACAAGATTTCCATTGATATTTACAACCTGGATTGCTCCAGCTAATTTAGCTGTAAATTTGCAGCCTGTTAACTGTCGGGATGCCTTTTCTACATCACTCATACTTGCAGACGAAGGTACGATAATTGTATATCCTGGAATCTCGTTATCATCGTCGTCATACTCAGTTGGAGCAACACCCCCTACTTTCTGCCCCACTTTTAACGATTCTTCCATCTTACCTTCAATCGCAGTAATACCTTCATCAGTAAAAGGCACTTTCGTGTTCAACACAAGAAGATTAAATACTCTTTCCTGCATGTCATTCTTTAGCCAATCTCTGAATCGAATTGTGTCAATCCATTCGTTTCCAAGCACCTTACCGCCCATCGAACTTGTAACGTTCTTTTTAGCATAAGTTGTAAAATATGTGACATAGTTTCCATCACAGTATTTTTTCATATCAGTTGATAACTTGCACGGATATACCGCAGCCAGTTGTTTTAATCCCCATGTTTCACTTCCTGGATCATATCCAAAGCACTTAGCCATCATTGCCAACGAAATATAATAATTTTCGTCCGGTGTTTCCTCAACATCAGGGACACCACCTCCATAGACAGCAAAGCTGCGGAAATAATTCGTTGTGCTAACTGGCAAAGTCTGCTCAACAAATGTAAATCCAAAGATCTTCTTATTGGCTTCTGTCCATTTGATTGTTTCTTCAATATCTGCTTTATTAAGAAATGCTTTTGATAAAGCAATTCCATACCATCCGCCAGCTTCTTTCGCCCTGTCAAGAGTGACGCTAATTTTCTCATATGTAACAGGATCGCTTTCATCACTCACAACCTGTCTCGCAATAACATAAACAAGACTTGGCTTTGGTGATTGTGAAAATGCCACATTCGCCATAATGTATGCCTGTGATTCTGTTGAAAAGCCATAGTCCGCAAGTTCTCCTGCCTGCGCTACACTAATGACTTTTGTTCCGATATTGTCAGTTGATTTCTTTCCAACAACAGGTCCTTCAACAACAAGTAATACATTGTTGAAACTTTCGTCACTTGAACCCGGAGTAGAAATCTCAATGTCTACATTAACAATATCATCAAGATTATTTCTAATTGCCATTGTCTGTTTCCTCCTGTATTCTTATTTCTTCTATTGCATAGGTTTCTGCCTCTACAAATTCCTTCATTCCTCCACCGCTTGGATTCGGAACGGTTTGAATTCCAGATACTCCATACTTTCCATCAGCCAATCCGACAAATGTTATTGTGAATTCGCACATGGAACGATAATTGAATTTCGTATCTCCAATCAGCTCTGACAAATCCCGTATTGGTGGATTCATAACAATAGTTACATCTTTTTTTGCCAGCTCTTCTGTTATTCCGTCCGAATCAAGAAATCTGATAAACTCTTCCAAGTCCTCAACTGCAGTATTTTCATAGTAGTTGCTGTTTCCAGCTTTAACTTCTCTTCCCACAGTGTACAAATTGATTTCGAAAATGAAATCATAATTGTAATATCTATGTTCTCTTTCATCGTCTGACAAAGGAAAAGCTGACCTATTCAAATTGCTATATCCAAGCGTTATATATGGCGGTTTAGGTGTTACACCTTTGGTTTTCGTCCACACCACCATCGCTCCTGGATGATATCGCTTAACAAGTTCGTAAATGAACTTCTTAACCTCCGAAAATGTCATTCTGTTTCCTCCATTTCAGAATTGCTCGGCTCTTTGTTCTCGCTGACTGGTATCAGCTTAAATGTTGATGTCCAATGCTTTAAAATTGTATTCCTGCTTAGGCGAGAAGACATACATTCAAACCATCTTCCATCATACAGAAGCTGGTCTGACCTAACGCATTCTTCCTGTTTTGATGTTCTAACAGGGAAATCTCCAAAAGTTTTCAACATTTCCTCATCCCTGCTTCCACCAGCCTCTATAACTTCATCATCCGACATAGTCTGCACATCAAGAACAACTTGGATGTCTTCATATCCGGCAGTCGGATACCCATCTATAATCTGGTCTTTCCCATATCTTCTCAATGTGTATGTGTTTCCAAAGAATGGCATTAGTCAGACCCTCCTTTCTCCTGTATTACATAGTTAATTGACTGCCTCATACGGCCTGTATCAATCAATGGCTTATCAGAACCTTTTCTTTTAATCGTTTCCGGAGAATTCGGAACAAAATCGCCATTAACAATCTCTTTCTGTATCAAGCCTTTCTGAAACACTCCTATTTTCTTTAGTGCATCTTCTGCAGAGCCACCTTTTATCAGCTGCGTCCTCATTGACTGCAAAAAAACATTGATTTCAGAAGAATGAGCGTCAACACTATCTCGCAGGAATGGTCTCGACGGAATATGGACAGTTCCAAGTTCATTGAACATTGCGATATCAACCAAATCCACACCATTATCGCTACCAGCTCCCTGCTGTATGCCTATTCGTACCTCCAGTTTGTCAAGGTCCTCTAACATCTTCTGAAACTTCTTGCCATCAGCAGTAACTTTCTCTCTGACTTTAACCGCCATAATCAACACCCGCCGACACAATAGTAACAATGCAACGCTTTCTCAAATTGAGATACTGCATGCCGTATACTGTTAATCCAAATTCTGAATCCGTCGCAGTGTTTCCTGCCTGATTATTGGAAAAGGACACCGATGTCTCACCTTCCGAAACAGAAGATAATCCAATGGTGTCCCCTATCGTTCCTATGCCGATTGTCTTTCCTAAACCAGACATTTTCATTTTATGTGCCGCTAAATATGCCAAAGCCTGCGGATACAACTTTCTGAACCTCTTTTTGCTGATTAGTGGCTCTGCAAGAGATATGAAAGCCCGTATCGTATCATCTGACACCTCCGCAAACTCATTCATAGTTTTCCGAATAATTTCAAAGGCATCCATAACAGCCACCTCCTATTTGCTGAGTTCGGCTATGATCTTCTCCTTCAAAGTTTCAACCTTATCATCGTCGTTTACTTCAAGTCCCATACCGGCAGCCTTGGTAAGCAGCTCGTCTTTCTTCATGGTATTAACAGCCTTAATTTCAGCTTCTTTAGAAGCTGCGGCTTTTGCCGCTTTCTCCTGCTCTGCCTTGTACTTGGCAATAGCTTCCTCCTCAATGCGAGCTCTTTCAAGGTCACTAATACCTGTTTTCTCCTCCGCAGAGACATTCTGGGAGTCAACCACAATTCCTTTCTGCAGATAGTAAGAAATTACCGGATGGGTTTCCATTCCCTCCGGTAACTCTAAATCCGCTCCAGGAAGGAGTGGCTCTCCGTTGATTCCGATAATCTTTCTCGACTTATTGATAATCTTCATAATGTCATTTCCTCCTTAAATTCCGTATGCAAGAAGCATTGATAACGGATAATAAATGATAAGTCCAGCAGTTCTTGTTTCGCAAGGAATCTCTGTCTCGAGTTTCTGTACCTGCAATGGGTACTGGTAGAACGGAAGCGGAATTTCCAAACTGAACTTTTCCGGATCCTTCGTGTACATAAACGCAACATTCTTTCCTGTAGGATTGATATCAGTAGCGGAATCCTGTAACTCTGCCATGCTCTCGAAGTTCTTTAAGTATGGTGCATGGTCTTTGATAAAGCTTAGTACAGTAGTCTCCGTATCTTGAATTCTTCTTGTTGAAAGATCCATGTAAATGTACGACGGAAGAGCTAATGTATCAGGCTTTTCGATAGACATTGTAATCTTGTCAACAAACTTCTGCATGCCATTGATATCCTCAAGAATCTGATCAGCAGTCTTATGTGCCCAGTCTGTGTACTTCTTTCCATCAACTTCAACCTCGGACAAAGTGTACAGAGGAATATCGGTACCATCAGAGAAAATGCCGACAAGATTATGTTTCTTATCGCCTGCAAAAGCAATCTTATTAACCATATAATCTGACGCTCTTCTTGCAGCTGCACCTTTTCTGGCATCAAGAGACTTTCCTGCCATTCTGGAAGCTCTCATTTCCTGCACATTGTAACCATAGCTGTCACCGACAGACTTAATAGAAGCAGTGTGGGATTCGCCCTGTACATCAACTCTAGGAAGGTCTGTGGCATAATTGTTAATGATCGCCGCCATACCGGTAATATCATAGCTGTAATATGTTGTGGTTTCTGCTCCCTCATTAACCTCAGAAGTGATAGGGAAGTAAGACAATGCAGAGAGCTCCGGATACTGCTTGTCATAAGTCTTTGTCTTTACCTGGTCAAGTTCTCTGGCAAAGAATACAGTTGCAGATTCAACACTATCAAAACGAAGCTGCTCACTTCCCGCAAGCCCCTTAACAAGGGTAGAGCCCTTTAATGCACTGTAGTCATCCATGTTAAAATCTTTCATTCGTGAATACCTCCTTCTTATTTCTCCGCAGCTTTCACAACCGCACCCGGTCTGAACTCTGCGTTTGCAATGCCATTATCAGTTTCTCCAAGGAAAATAGCATTTACTTCCACCTTGGTTGCTGTATCTGCAGATGTTGTGAACTTTCCTGCCTCATCACCATCCGTAATTAAGTAAACCTTCTCCTTGTATGCAGGTTTAGCTGCTGCTCCAGTCTGCACCCAAATTCTTCCAAAATGAAGGCAGCCTACTGTACGCTTGCTGTTGATGGAAACATTGTTATCCATATCCTTTTCCACCATAACAGAATTGTGTACTACAACACCCTCAAAATCATCAGACGTTGCACCTGTTGCCGGAAGTTTTACGTCAGTGCCTTTATTTGTTCCAACGACAACACCAAGACCAAATGCAACACCATCACCTTCTGCCTGTCTTGTTGTAACATCATGGGCCGATAAATCAAACAGCCCGCCGGCCACTCCTTTAGGAAAGCCAAAGCCATAACTTGTCTGTACTGCTGTGCTCATTACTTTCTACCTCCTGTCATATTCGCAATCATTTTCTTACGAGCAGATGTTGAATTACTAACCTCTTTTGCATCCTTGCGGACCTTATCAGCTGCAATTCTCTCTCTCTGATCATTAGTGCTCTTTCTCTCATGGAATGACTGCTTTGCAATGTCATAAGCTGCATTGATATAGCTGTCACTCTTTCCATCAAGATTCATCTTCGGATTAACTGCCTTGATAATGCGTTTTCTTCCTTCTCTTACCGAAAGTCCCTCAACTCCATCAAGGTTTAATCGGTCAGCCATTCGGCACACATCAAGGCGGTCCTGAATAATTTTATCCACAGAATCCATGTTTACTCCTTTCTGTTTCTCCGGATCGCATTCTGCACCCGCTCCCTCATCATCCGAATCTGTGTTTTCGTCTGTAGGAGCAGTTTCATCTTTCTCTCCAGTATCTTCTCCTTCATCACCATTCATATCGCTCTGAGCCTGCATCTTGTCAATCTCCTGTAAGAGAGTATCAAGATCTGCTTTCTGCTCTGCAATAATATCCTCTGGCGACATACCATCACCCTCAGCATCTCTGCGGTCAATATTCTCCTTGACCTTTTCAACGGGTGTCTTTTCCGGTTCTCCATTTTCCTCCGGATTGTCTGCTGGTGTTTCCTCTGGATCTTCTCCATCAACTCCCTCACCAGTTGCCTGATTTGCGGCTTTCTGAGCCTTGAATAAAGCAATAGCAGCTTCCATCTCTTCTGGTGTAAGCTCTTCGCCCTCATCAGCTCTGCGGCCTTTTGAATTAGGTTTGTACATAATTGCTTTGCCTCCTTTTAAGATTTGTGTATCATCATCCTTGCCATCGATATTCAAGCGAGCAGTTTCTCCCGCTCTTGCTTCTCCGACAAGTGCAAGATGATTAATTTCGATATTTTTCTGAATACAATCGTATTTCTCTCCGTGATATACTCCCGGAGTATCATCAGTATCAAGGCTGTATCCAAGGGATAACTCTTTCAATCCGCAACTTTTCAAAGCATTTGTATCATGAATAATAATCTCACAGCGAACGCTATCTCCATCCCTGTATCCTTCACTCATAATTGTGCCTATCTGTTCTCTGCGGACATTCTCCTTATCCACTTCTCCAGCATCATGTGTAATGATGATTGGTTTGCCCTTGTAACTCTCCAACGATTTCTTGTCAAAGACATTCTCAGGCAATCGGAGTTCCCTCCGTGTGCTTCCATCATCATTCTTATACTCAAATATGCCACATGTAGTCACGATTGGGTGATCTACAAGATAGCCTTCATCTGTGTAATAAGTCTGATCCATGGAAATGCTGTCAATTCGTTTCAGCTTCACTTTCTGCACCTCCTGCTTTCTGTCACTTTTTCAATGCAACCACTTCCTTTCAAACTGGCAAATCCAGATTATCTATATCAAACACCGGAATTGCGCAACACCGGCATTGATAATCCTGTCCAGGATGGCATTTTCTGCCATTTCCTACATCTGGCGGATTGTCCCAGCTGATTATCTTTCCTTCCAGCTCTCTATGGCTTTTCCGCTCTCGTCTATCCATTACTCCAGACCATTCATACTTTGACACACCCGCATCCCTCTGTTGGCTCTCCGTAATATCTGCATTAAGCTTCGCTGTCTGGTCTCTGGCTATTAGTTTTGCATGACGCTTACTCATTCCATATTGGCGCTGAATTTCTCTTACGATATTCGTTGTGGTTGAACCTTTCATATAGCTTTCATAAACCAGTTCCTTCATCCGCTCGAGAGATTGATTAGGAACCGTCTTTATTAAGTCCACATTGTCAGACACCCACTTTTCCAATATCTGTGCGTAATATTCTCCAGAATAATAGTCATCAAGCAAATCAATACCTAATGTCTTACTTACTGCTTTTTTCCATTCCCGAACTGTGAGTTTGTGATCAAGGTTGGCAATTCTATTTATCTGCCTTTTCAAATCATAAAGTCCAAAGGCACTATCAAGCTCTCTCTGAATAGTCTTAAAAAGAATTGTAAGACGGACTATTGTATTATCCAAAGCTGAAAAACGAGCTGTCCTGCGTTTCTTCTCGTTATCTTTCTTGGAATCAGTATGCAGCTGTGTACCATCATTGAGTATTTGCTTAATCTCTGGTATATACTTCATAAGCACTTCTTTCTCAATGGTCATATAGGCATTTATCAATCTTACATACTCTCTTTCTGCACTGTCAGGATACTTGGGTCTGTATTTGCATCGGATAATCTTTTTCCCCTTATTCCGCTCTTTTAATTCAGACCGCAACAGTTCTTTTCTTAATCTTTCATCCAAACTCTCACCTTCTCTCATTGCCTCTTATTCGGAAATTAGCTTATAATCGTCTATTTGACTGTTGGCACTAAAAAAGCCCCATAATGCCACAATTAGCGGCACTACAGGGCAAAAGAAAAGAGCCTCACGCTCAGCAAGGCTCGTATCTTATATTCCAAGTTCATCCAAATACTCAATAATATCGGATGATGTTCTCTCTGGATTCTCTTTGATGAAATCAATGACACTTTGAATGTCCTCTTCATCTTGCTTTTTCATTGTACAGTTTATTCCATACACAAAGTCATCGTATGTGTCTGAGACATTTTCAGTCAATTCCTTCAATTCAGCTAATAACTGTTCTTTCATAGGACAACCTCCTTAATCTGTGGATTCCTTCATGTATATTTCGTAATCATCAAAGCCATGGTTTCTGAATCGATATACATAAGCTGGGCTATCTGGCTCATTTGAATGCGTCCTTATATAACAGCTCGACTTACCCTTATACTTTGCGTGATACACATTATTTATATCATGCGTCACCTTCGCCTTTTCCTTTGCAGTCATTGGCAAGGACTGGGATTTCTTTTTCTTAGAGCCACTCTTTTCATTCTTTTTTCCGCTACCCTTTGGGTATCTTCCGGAGCCAGGACCTCCATCTGCTTCCATATTACTTTGGCTCACCTCAGCTGTCAACCGAATTTCATCCAGTTGCCTTAGAAAGTCCTCAAGTGAAAGTCTAAACGGAAGGAATAAGTCCATGTCGAGAACACTTCCTACATCTTCAAAACGGGCATCTTCCATCTCTGTATTAAAGCATATTGGATTTCCATAATACTCTGTGCATAGAAAAACCTGCGAAGGACAATATTGTTCGGACATACCAGAAATCAAAGTTACTGGAATTATATTTGCTATATTGATGCCAAATTCTTCCCTTGTTTCTCTTATAGCTGCATCTTCCGGTGTTTCCCCTATTTCAATATGTCCTCCAGGTCCACACACAAGTCCATTGTCTTTCCTTGTGCCAACAAGCACTTTCCCATCTTTCACAACAATGACACCGCATCCGGTAGGAATAGTTGTATCCGTTGCTGAATCAGTTTCAGTTTCTTCCTGCTCCTTTGGTGCTTTTGTTTCTGCAGACAATGCAGTATTCGATGTTTCGGCTGATTCATTGGCATTAACCGGAGCATCATCTACCATAGCCTCCCAATCGTCTTCATCATCCAGAATATCATTAACAGTAAATTCTCCGTTCTCTGCCAATCGCTTTCTGACTTCCGAAGCATCAAGAGCCTGCATATCGACATAAACCTGTGCGGTCTGTGCCTTTGTAAGTTCAGTTGCCGCCTTCGTCTGATCAACCCCAGCCTGTTCCGCTTCACTCAGGTTCCAAAGAGGTTTAAATTTCAGTGTATAATCCGGTATTTCCTCGAACTCGCCTTTATACTTTCCGGCTATCAAGATAATATCAATCAGCACTCCAAGATTTCTTTTGAGGTTCAACTTCTGAATCTTATTCACATAGGAGTAATAGTTCTCCATATCTCCCTCTCCGGTGGAGTTTTCGCCGGCTGGTGACCTTCCAAAGAGCTTCGTCTGTGGGATGTTTGTTACTGCCGAAAGCATATTGCATGTCGCATCGATAATATCCTTTACTCCGGAAAATGTCACAGTCTTATAATCGTAATCTTCTCCGTTCGCATCAATAGCTATAGAATTGATGATGCCTTTCGCCATATCAATTATACGCAATCTTCTAAGAACAATATCCTCGCCCTCGTCTGTTTCCAGAAGATTGGCAAGGTCATTCATCTTGTAAATTGCCTGTACCGCCCTATCAAGCAGTTTAACTCCATTTCCATGTGATGTAACAGTTTCCTGCAAGGCTTTATGTATTCTCGTGTACTCCGGCATTCCAAAGAAACGATACTCGGTTCTTGAACTTGACTGCGGCAGAGTTCCATTCTTGAACAATAGGCACCTGCTTTCGTGTACACGAAACTGCTTGCCATACATTGGAGATACATCGTAGAATTCAGGCTTTCCAAATTTCGACCATTTACCGGTCTTTGGATCGTGATTATATATGCTGTTGTAATCTGGTGTAATCAAAGGTCTTTCAAACACAAGCAGTTCATCAATCCCTCTGATGTTATCCCAATCAACAGGTTCATCAATCTGTTTGCCATCATCAATAATCATAACCATAAGCGATCCGCCATAAAGTCTCGACCATTTGATAGCTGTAGAAGCTGCACCCTCAAAGTCCAACTCGTCAAGTGAATCATTTATAAATGTTTCCAGGTCAACATCATTTACACCATATTCAAATCCACTACTAACAGCATCATCAGATGGGATATCTATTATCTTAGCGAACAATCCGTTTTCCTCGTAGTTCAGTGTGAGTTCCACATCTGTTACAGGATCATCGCTCTCAAAACGATACTGCTCTGACACATCATCTTGAGTACCATACTTATTCATCAGATTCTTATATCCATCTGCTCTGCTTTCTTTCTCATTGTCCTGCATTTCCTCACCTCCTAATCTACGAGACTTCCGATATTGAATGTCTTTTTCTGGTAGCAAGACAGCGCAACCGCATCTGCTCTATCCGGGGAATCAATTCCTCGTTTCTTCATTTCCTCTTTGCTTTCAAGCAGCATCTTCCCCCTGCTCGTCAGCCTATATTTCCTGCAAGTAAACTGAGCGACAAGCTCATTGTCATTTTCCAGACTTACTTCCTCCATCATCAAGGCATCTTTCACTGTGCCCCAAAGATATGTTGTCATATTGTCGTAAATATCACAGGCTTTCTGTTTCCCATCACCAAGTGTTTCTTCCGGAACTTTACCTGCGGCATTAACCGGAACAATTACCATTCGTGTGAGCTTTTCTTCCTGCTTTACTTCCTCAAGGCGGTCTGTAACTCCGCCGCCAAGGCCGCAATCATCAATGTTAATGTATATCTTCCCTCTGTATCGTGGGAACTCTGTTATAGCTTGTCTATAGAGCTGCACAATCTTTCCAACTGTTGTCATAAGACTTTGCCCTCTGAATGATACAGGAAGCGTTATTCTTCCTCCTACGTTCTTAGCAATAACTGTTTCATCCGAGCCATATCTCGCAACATCCACACCGAATGATATTCGCTTAATAGGAACATCGTCTGGCAAATCCAACATGCAGCAATGCTCTACTATGGAAAGGGCTATAAACACATCATCTTCCTGCTTTGGAAATTCTCCGAACACACGGACAAGAACAACATTACTGTCTTTCCCGTATTTCCGTATGAGAGATTCGATATTCTGTTTGTTGGTCCTCTTGCTATCTGCCGACGATACCGTATGGCACCTGTATATTGACCTATCCACATTGAAAGCATCGTAAAATGTTCCAGATGTTCTTGTAGGGTTTCCGCACATCAGCAGCTTATTGTTTGCACCAGAAAGAGTACCGAGTATTGCTTCCATGATAGGATCTGCAACACCAGAAGCTTCATCAACAATGAACAGCATATTATCTTCGTGAAAACCTTGCATATTCTCCGGCTTTGTAGCAGTCCTAGCTACGGCAAACCAACGCTTTTCGTTGCCAACCATATAAATATAGGTCTTCGTCCATTTGAGGATGTCTGAGAGCAAAGGAGACTTGCTCATCCACTTGCTGACTTCGGACCACAATACATCGTGCAACTGCTGTTTGGTAGGAGCTGTTGCAACAATTCTTGGATAGGGATAGCAGCATAAAAACCATAGCAAAGCAACAGCTTCCATACCTGTTTTCCCAACACCCTGTCCAGACTTGATTGCAACCTTCGGGCTTTCTGCCAAATCCATCAAAGCTTGTTTTTGCCAATCATCAGGCTCAAACAGCAATACCTCTTGTGCAAATAGCACCGGATTTTTCCTGTATATTGGGATTTTCTTCTGGAAGAATTTTCTTCGTAATGTCCGTGAGTTCTTATTCATCTTCGCTCACTTCCTCTCCCAATACAGCTGCAATCCAATCATCAACCGCATCGTTGCCAGCACTTTCACTTTCAAGCCTTGCCTTTTCTATGCGATACTTGGACAACGCTTCAATAGCCTTTGTCTTTTTGCTCTGCACAGTAGAAAGTTCCTGTTCCAGCCTCGCTATGATCATATCCTTATTAGCTGTGTGTGTTGCTATATTATAGGACTTACCCGGAAGAATTTCTTTATTATCAACCTTCTCCTTCTGGCGCCTATCGTACTCTGCCTCTTCCTCTTGGTCTTTAAACGAGCGCTTTGACTCGCTTCGGTTCACATCCATTACCGCAACCTCTCCTTTTTGTTCGCGGTATTTATTGATTGCTTTAAGTATTCTTCGCTCTCTAATCGAAAAAAGCTGTATCTGTTCCATCAGTTGAAGCTCTGTATCTTCTGGAATAGACTCAAGAAGTTCCTGCTCATCTGAATCCAACGCATCCATAAATACAGGAACATAACCGCCATGCTTTGTTCTGTCTGGTGGAGGGTTTGGGTTTGGATTGCCAGAACCGCCTTTTGCATTCTGATTTTTGGGTTGACCTCCCCTCTTTTTCTTTTGCAACGTTGCATTTTTCTTCTCATTTTTTTTCGCAACGTTGCACTTGTTTTTTTTTGAGGCTTTTCCCCATCCGTACCGGTTCTTCCAGCTGCGTACTGTTCCGTCTGAAACTTCCAGTTTCTTAGCAATCTCAACCATTGCCATACCATCGTTGAATAGCTTTTCAGCTTGTGTTACTTTCTCGCTCGGTGCTCTCGGCATATCACCACCTCTCTCCTGTTCGTTTTGCAATCGTGGACGCACAAAAGGGAGGGTGTATGCCCTCCCGTGTGTCACTCTCACGAATATTTATTGTTTTAACATTAAATCTTCGTTATAAACTCTGCTTTTGAATAACCTTGATTTGGTTTAATCATCATATTCAAAAAGTCCTCTTTGGAGAAGTCCGATAATCGGAATATTTCCTCTGGTCTCATACCAAGCTGCTTACCGATTTCTTCAACAGATTTCCCCTCTCCCATAAGCTCTCTAACAATCGCTTTCATAGGTTCAAGCAAATGTGTACCTCTTGCCCTGTTGTGGGTTACAGTACCGTAAATATTACCGGCTTTATCCTTATGTTCTACAATTACAACAGGAACCTTGCCTTCAAGCATTGATTTCAGAGGTTCTTCCCCTGCAACAGTCCAACGATGAAAGCCATCAATAATCGTGAAATCTGGTCTCACAACAATTGGTAATGTCCATCCATTGGTTAATATGGATTGCTTCAGCAATTCCAAATTCTGTTTTGACACTTTATTTGGGTTGTAATCGTTTGGTTTTACCATGTCCCTGTCTACCCATTGGAGAGTAGAAAGCGGGCTACTCAATTTCTTATCCATTTGTCATGCCCTCCTTCTTTTTGGCTTCTGTAATGTATTTACCATAGATTCTCTGATATAAAGCACGATATGAACGCAGCTTTGGATCACCAGAAATAAGTCCTTCATATATAGCCTTGCAATCCTTATTATCCGCAATAGCAGAAACACTCATAAAAAAGTTTCTGTATCGTTCAGCAACATATCTCTTGTGCTTTGTTTGGAAATTTCCGTTCATATCTGAAAACAATTCCAAAAGGGCGGCCTTATAATCTTTTTCCGTCATCCCCTTCTCGTTTTGTTTTCTTGCAGCTGTGCTTCTACCGAACATCTCGCTATCCCAATACAAGGCAGCCAGATATGCGTTCGGTTCTCGCCTTACTATCCGTTCCATAAGATCCGGATAATATTCATTCATTTTGACAAGGCTTTTTGCCGTGTCAATCGAAAAGAACTGCGATACCCTCAATTGTCCTTTTCGTGTTCCTGACTGCCACAAGAACAGGTAAATCTCTGGTATGTCAACTTTTTCCCGAAGGAGGTAAAGCCATACATCATTATTGGTCCAATCATATATCGGAAATACCTGGTGTTTATTCGTCATGGTCTTTCCTGCTCTCAGCATAGTTGCAATATTCTGCAGTCTCTGTACTGATTCCGCTGTTCGGATTCCCGTAATCGTAATTCCTCCGCTGCATATTCTTGGAAGAAAATCCTGATATGCATCAATGCGAGGTCTTAACAGCGGATGGTTTCTGATCGCGAATGATGGTGGCTGTCTTACCCAAACATCTTTTTTATATCTGTCCCAACAAATAAATGTTTCATCGTTGGACAGTTCATTAAAGCAGTTGTAGTGTTTTACCTCAAGGCAATACCACTCAAACTTTGCTCCAATTAACATAAATCTTTTTCGCCATTCCCTCACCTTATCTTCCATGCAAGGGAAAATGGCTTCTTCATCTATAAATTGTACAATAAGCTGTGCCGGATTGATTTCCCCTGCCTGCACAAGCTCCATAACAAGCTGTGCCATACAAAGGCTGTCCTTACCACCGCTGAAAGACATATACACCGGCAATCCGTTTTGGAATACATTTCTTATACGGATTTTGGCGGCCTTTACAACATCTATACTGGATTCGCACCGCTTTATAGCCATATTTTCTCCCCGCATTTCGGACAGATAACAAATTTCTTTACTTCGGTGGTATCTTCACTGTCCTCTGGCATTTCCTGTTGTGGCTGAGCAATCGGCTGCGGTGCTGGTGTTGCCTGCTCCTCCTCCGCTTTTTGAATCTGCTGTTCTTTTCTCTCTCCGCTTTCTTTAATACTCTGGATTTCTTCATCATCCAAAGTGCCATACTCGGAGAGCTTTTCTGTAACATCCTCTGCCTCTGACACCATCTGCTTTAATATGTCTTCATCAAAGCCCGGGATATCAAGGTCGCCCTGCAGGTCTTCTAAAAAGCTATTGAGTGTATCGAGATTTTCAATACCTAAGCTGAAAATCTTGTTGTCTGCAATCATCAGCTTCTTTTTCTGATTTTCAGTAAGATTGTCATACTTATAAACATCAGCTGTTTCTTTTCCCATGGCAATCAATGTTTCATACAAACCATTTCCTGCCAAGATTACATTGTTTTCGTCAACAACAATCGGACGGATCTGTCCGAACATTTTGACACTTCTTTGGAACTCCTTCAGCTGTTGCTCCGTATGAATTCTGACATTCTTTTCTGGCTTCACAAGGTCCACCAGCTTCATTGTGATAATTTCCATCTTTGTATCCTCCTGTATTTTGATTGGAGGAACAAATCCGTATGATATATAAGCTATCTGCAAATAGCAAAAGACAGCACTTGCAATCCTTTGTCTGCAAATGCTGTCAAATGTCAGCAACTTATTTTATTGTCTTCAAGAATGCTTTTGCACTCTCAAAATATTCTGCCGCCTCATTTACTATGGAGCTGTCAATCTCATAGATTTCGCTCCAGGCATTCTCCGTACTTCCTGTCCATTGCCTTGCTGGCCAAGGATGTGTTCCGCACAGATAGCCATTTTTCCAATCATATATAGGCGGCATAGCCAAATTATAATAATGGATATATGCCAAAACCTGCTCATGCGTCCAATCTGACAAAGGGCTGTATCTTGTAACTCCCTGACTGTTGGTATAAATGTTATCTCCTTTTCCAACATAATTCCCATCAACTCTTCGTCTTCCGAGAAGGAGCATATCAAGATTGTTTTCTTTGTAGTATTTTGCCTGTCCTCTGTGCTGAACAATGTGAAACCATTGGGCGGCATACTTGCTATCTTGTGGGAAAAGCATGTGCGGATGGGTAACAAGCCATTTTAAGTCCTGCCCTGTATTGATAATTGTCAATTCCGGAGGCTTATTATCCTCAACCCATTGCGTAAATGCTTTATACTCCAAATTGCTGATTACGAGGACGCAGGAGCTTATTCCTGCCCGACGGCAAATTTCTCCAAGAACAAGGGAATCTTTTCCACCGCTCCATGCATAGGCGGCTTGCTTTCCCTTTGTCTTGGCTTTAATATCCTGTATTGTCTTATTCACAAGCTGATCCAGTTCTTCTTTGGTTATCAGCTGTTCGATTTTGTCAAAAGTTTCTATCCAGTCAGAGTTTTTGATTCGCTGCTTTCTTCCGAGTACGCTATCCATTCTCTGCACCCCTCTTTCTGCTTACAATCAAAGCGACTGTTCCGGATAACAGGACTGTCAAAAGACTGCCTGCTGTTTTATAAGCTGCAGTTCCTGTGATATTTCCATAAGCAAATACAGGAAGTCCTATAATCAGTGCGGTCGCAATACCAGTAACAACACCTTCTGGTTTGAGCTTTACTCCCTTTAATGTAAATATTGTTGGGAGAAGCGTTGCTGCTCTGAGTGTGCCATACATTAAAAACAAATGCGTAACTGTAAGCCCTGGGATATTGGCAACTATAATTCCTATTACCAACAGCGCAACCATGGCAATCTTGGTCTTTCCGAGTGTATTCTTTTTGAATATGTCTGTTGTGAGGGATGATATTGCACACAGATTACTGTCAATCGTAGATAATAATCCAGATACAATCATAAATAAAAATGGGATTACCGCCCAGCTCGGAAATAACTCTGAAATGAGTTCAAAGTTAATCACACCTGTATCAATTGCCGTATATCCCATTCCAGCTCCGACAAACCCAAGGATTCCCATTGACAATGGCACCATGCCAAATAGAATTGCTCCAACAAAGAAAGCCCTTCCTATTCGATTTTTCTTTACACAAAATGCTCTCTGCCAAAAACATTGGTCGCCAAATGGTCCCGAGATAAGCCCAACTGTTGTGGGGAGTCCAAAACCAAGAAATATCTCTATGCCTTTTGCAGAGAAAAGGGAGCTGCACTCTCCTGTATATCCGCCAATTCCTGCGAACATATTTTGAATACCACCACCATTCTTAATGCCGAAAACTGCAAAGCAAACGCTTGCAATCAACATAAAGACCATCTGTATAGAATCCGTCAGTATCGAAGCCTTTATTCCAGAGAACTGTGAATACGAATAGGCAATCACAGCCATGATTACTGTCATGATCCAGAATGGAATGCCTGTCAGCATACTTAATATTTTACTTCCTGCCAATAACTGGACTCCTGTAGATAATGCCGATAATGCTCCAAGCTGAAACAGGTAAATATTTTTTACCGATTCAGACTGGTATTTCTGGTGCATATATCCAGACAGTGTGATTCCTTCCGGCATTTCTTTTCTTATTCTCCTAGCAAACGGAATAAAGAATATGAGGCAAAGCACATTAGGTACCAGAAACCAAAACAGCCCTGCAAAGCCTTTGGTATAAGCATTCTCTGTTGATGTAAATAGTGCAGGAGCCCATATCCATGTAGCTGCAATGCTTAATGCAGATATAAACCATCCTGTATTTCTATTTCCAACACAAAACCTTTCGACGCTTTTCTCTTTGTTTGTCATAAGCACTGTTGCCGCAATCATAATTACCGCATAAGCAGCCAGCACCATAATTGTGTAATTCATTATTATCCTCCAATCAATATTATTCTGGAGGAGCAGGTGCATTTCCTGTTCAATCGTCTCTCCTTTCTCGGAAAGTTTGCATCAAAAAAGAAGCCTGCAACAACTCTGCAGACTTCCCCGACGTTCGATTTAGAATTTTACAAATACGATTTTGCCATTTATAAGCTGTGATGTCAATGTAATTATTTTGTAGACGGTGGCTTTATCGTACTTTCAATCCGTCCACCCCGAATATAAGAGCGGTCAATCTTTCCTCTGCAACTCTCAAATCGGAATACACATTTTCCTTTGACATATTGTGCTTTGCTGCAATCTCTTTTACAGTAAGAACCGGTTCTGCCATGTACTTATCCCAAACCACCTCGTATCTCCTGCGGTCTATATCCTGGTTCGGAGATTTTTCACAATAGGCATCATACAAACCAAACATCGTCTCGATATGTGAAACGATAATAGCCGTTCTGGTTGCACTTCTCTTGATGCTTTCAATGATCACCTCATTGTCATAAAGATTCATCATTGATTCCAAGATATCCAAAGCCGATTCCTCCATCTGTATTCGCCCGAAAACTGAGTTTTCCGCATGTTCTTTGAGCATGTGATAATTACGCAGGAGCAGCTTTGTATTTCGCAATCTTCTGTCTGCCCGTTTTCCTTGCTCTTTTTTTCTTTCCTGATCATAGGTTTTTAATGCTTCCTTTGCTCCAATTTCAGCTGCATTTGCACAAATATCCTTCAATTGTTCTGGTGTAAGAGCTATTACAACTTTTTCTGCTCTTTCTTCTGTTGATTGGCTGTCCATGCTGTCGCCCTCCTTCTTTTTTATTTCAAATTCATAACGAATTATGATATAATCTAACTGTCTGTTGGGAGGGTTGCGAAAGCACTCTCCTTTTACTTTTCATCTGCTTTTATAAAATCCTCAATCGACATTTGCCCTGGTATTTCATAATATGGAAAATCGTCTGAAGCAGTACTTGTTTTTTTATCTCCATCACGAATCCGCATACTGGTACCGAACACTCTCTTATAACATACCGGTCCATATCCTACTTCCTTGCTTTGTTGGCTTCTCAATTTTCTTCCGCATTCCATACAGACTGCCATCAGAAATCACCTCCCTCAAAGATAAATGCCTTATGTGCCGGTAGTCTCTTGTCCTTAAAATCTTCCCAGTACATATATGCCCCAGAAGCTAAACAGGATGCCGAGTATTCTTCAATCTCCTTATCATTTTTAAGCCACACACAATGACCTGCGACATGTTCCTTTATTTCCTCCAGAAGTTCATTTTCCATAAGTGTCTGTATTATCTGCAAGGTAACTTCCAACCACTTCTCCGGAGTAAATTCTCCTATGTTGGTCTTGTAGAATTCCTTGAACACATTTTTCTGTCTGGTATTTCCAAATCGTGTAATGTATGTAGTTCCTGTTGGCTCGCTCCTGCCTATTCGATGATGTATTGCATAGTCTGAAATACTAACTATTTTCATCCTCCACCTCCAGCCTGTCTGCAATAAGCCGAATAACATCTGCCATAATTGTTCGTTGGTCACTATTTTTTTGAACAATCTGATCAATCTCAATATCTGGAATCGATATCTCAATATCATTTAAAAATTTATTGACCATCTGTTTGCTCTCTTCCACTGTAAACGGTGGCATTTCATACTTTTGGGAACATCTACTCACAAATGCTTTATCTAAAATATCTAATCTATTTGTAGCCGCAATAACCACAACATCATTTGCAAGTTTGTCAAATTCCTGCATTAAAGTAACTGTAACTCTACCAATTTCCCGGTCTGCTCCACTTGAAGTTCTTTCTCTATTGCAACTTATAGTATCAACCTCGTCCAACATAAAAACACAAGGATTTGTAGAAGCATAGGTAAATGCCTGTGCAATGTTCCGAGAAGTAACCCCCATGTAACTATCCACAACCTTTGAAAAATTCAAATAGCAAAAAGGCAAACCCATTTTGTACGCTATGTACTTTCCAAACATTGTTTTGCCTGTCCCAGGCGGTCCATAGAGTAGAGTTGCATTTTTGTATGGTATCATCAGTTCCATAAGTTTCCCGCTAACCTTAGCCAGTCTGAAAATATTTTTTGCAATGATTTCCTGTCGTTCTGTCACATAGTAGCGATTCTCTTTGAACGACAAGGAAACATCTTCGCAAACAAGAATATCTTTGAGATTTCCCGGAAGTTCTATCATTCCTGCTCCCTCCGATGTGAGGATGTTCTTATATCTGGTCACAAAACCTTTGTTTTTTTGCGTAGTGTCCGCATTCAATGCAGCCACCGCCCACTTTCTGGCTTCCCTTATATCATTCTCAGCAATTGACTTTATTAAGTTCTGTTCGTAGTTTCCTAATCCCATCACAGTCCCCTCTCTTTCAACTTTCGGTCAATAATGGGTACAAGCATTCTTACTGAGCATTTCATGTGTAAAGTAGTTGGAGCATCCACAATTTTACGGAGCATATCATAGTACACTTCCTCTGCAGATAAATCCTTAGCATATTCCTCTGCCTGTTCCCTCGTTTGCTCTACTATCTGAATACCTTTACACTTCTCTGAAATTTCATGTATCAGTTCTACAGCTCTGCTCGTAAACACTATTTCGTTATTATCTACTACTGGCTCTTCCAGCAACTTTTCCATAAGTTCATCTATCATTGTCTTTCCTTTCTGCATTTACTGCTTTCTCATATCCCAAGCACCTCATAAATCGTTCTGGTTTTCCACAGGCTTCATAATGTTTGCAGTCAATGCACACATTTTCTTTCTCATGTTTTTCCATCAAGAGGCTTCCCCACCTTCCGCAGTTTCATTTGCACTTTCCACCCTGTTATTCCATACCTTTGCAGCCCTATCTTTGCACTCTTCAATACTGGTAATAGTATCGTCTTCATGGTTCATATCAGGACAATATCCCTCGGTTCTCGCACCACATTTTCTACACTGACACCAAATAGTGAACCCGTATTCCTTATTGACAGCCTTCATTGCTGCCCTCCCGCCACAAAACGGACACGTTTTAAGTTCTATACTCATAATCTTTACCTCACAATTCTAAATTTTTTCCTATTCTGCCTTGCATGATAATCATCTATCACATATTCATGGCATTCCTCTCTTTCCATATTTTCGGGACTTTCTCCATCAAAATTATTGCATATATCGCAAAAGAAACACGGGTGCCAGTCGCATGGCACTTCTTCCGGATTGACAGTAAGGCTCTCTGCATTATTGATACACGACCTGCATAAACAGTAGTAACATGGATCCACCATCGGAACTCTCTCTTGCTTATGTTCCGATGGCTTTTCCTCTGTTATATTCATAAATTCATCAAATTTCAGTTGTCCATTCATAGTTACTCATATGTTGGCTCCGGCTTTGTGTCCGAATAGACATAATCTTCATCACCCAACTCGTCAGCAATAATTCTGACATCTGCTCTCTGCAGCTTTAAGAGCAATAAGTCAAACTCATCCAGATTTCTAAGGGAATTCAGATTCGGGTTTGTATCTACTCTTATTTCCCATCCATCCTTTCTATCTCCATTCCACTTAGAGAGACGTATTGTTCTGTTGAGTTCCTCCTGCTGTTTCTCTTCATCCACTGTAAAATCAATAGTGGCATATTTGAATGAACTCCAGATTCTCTCACGATCCTCCTCAAATTCAAAGAAAGCAGTCATTGCCTCATACTCTGGCGACTCATCCCATTCAACTTTTCTGCCATAGGTATCCATATTTCTTGCGACAAACTTTTTGTATTCCTTAAACAAATCCGTTAATTTCATTTCTGTTATCTGAGGTTCTTTCATCAAATACTGGAAATTTTCCAACATTTGCTTATTATCCATAAGAACAGATTTATTAACTATTTCCGTAAGAACTGTATCTAATTTTACTATATAGGCAGACATATCATAGTTTTCAATAAACGGAACTAAAACCTGCTCAACTCTTTCTTTGACCGCCTTTTCAAGCTTTCCATAATTAAATGAACTAGCTATTGCTTTTTCTATTCCATCCGTCACCTTTTCTCTAATAATCTGGTCAACAGTTCCATCCGATAGGATTTCATCTGTGATTCTCTTAATATCTTCATCAAAATTTGCCATACTATTTTCCTCCTAAATATCTATAATATTCGATTGCTGGTTTTATAGCTTTTTGTACACCTGTAAGCACATTTGCCAACCCTGTCTCTATATCCCGAACGTCAATACCATTCATCTGACAAGCTATAGCCAGTCTCATTTTATCTTCATCTGGAGCTTTGCACAGTGCTTCGTGAATCTGTTCTTTTGTCATAATATGCCTCCTAAATTTCATTTTAGGCTAAACCCTAAATACAAATCCCCTGCAGTAAGGTTCATCATCTTCATAAATCACAAATGTTTCATGTTCTATTGGAACATCATATGTCCATGATATTATCTTTCCGTTCTTATCTTTCTCTTCACACCATTTTGCAGTAAATCCGAATACATCCGAACGCTCACAGTTGTGTACTATTCCACCATTAGGAATAGCCTTAACATATATTTTGCCACCTTCCCAGCAATCCCCCTCATCTGTTATTGCTCCCTCTAATTCAACCAGGTCATCACTTGCACCTGTAACAATTACAATTCTGTTATCTTTGGCAAGCTGTAATTCTTCTTTGGTAAACATTCGATAGTCATATTGTCTTCCATCAATTAAATTCGCAAATTCTTTTAATTCCATTGTCCTTCCTCCATCACTCTTAGTTATGTGTATCTCTAAAATTCTCCACAGCCCACTTATTACCGGCTGCCTGCACCTTTGCTCTGATTCTCTCCTGTGGTGTAGAGCCTCTTCCAACACACGCAAGTATGGACTTTCTTACCGAACTTCCCTCGGTCAGCCCTGCATCATCCAGTGCCTCCTTTGTTCCGCACTCATCACATATCATTGTCTTGTTGTCTGCTCTCGACAGAGCCAACAGTCTTTTTACCTCTTTTCCGCATCTTGGACACTTCATATTTTCTCTCCTTTTTGGTGTGATTTTCGCACTATGGCAGTGTGTATATGAGACTCTATTTTTTTGTTTGTCGGTTTATTGGTTCGTACATTATCACCCTATTATCTGTAGGATTCCATTTACACATAAAGCAAGGTGACTGCACATATATACTTTCATTTCCGTAACGATTATTTATATACCTTTTGTTTTTACAATCTTTACAGCGTGGCATTTTTCTGTCCTTTCTGGTATGATTTCCGCACCAATGGTCTTTGCGATATGCACCCATGCAGTAATTTTCATGGGTGCAGCTGTTACACATCTCCTTTGGTGTCATTCCTGGATAGCCTCAGGATCCCGCGGTTCTCTAACCTTCCATCCAAACAAACCTTTTTTAGCAACAACCTTCTCGCATTTTTCTGTAAGTGTAACTTCTCCACATCCCATCATCTGTAAAATTGTTGGAGTAGGTTTTCCAATCTCTGCCCCACATTTTGAACATATATATGGAATGCCCTTATCATATATCTTCCCGCAGTCCTTACATCTGCTAACCTGCTTATAACCTCTCACTAAAATAATCCTCCTTCCAAGATCGCTCTTGCAATAATGCAAGCCACAAATCCGATGCAATATGTTCTCTTGTTATATCTGCTTTCATCAGCAACCATTCCGCAAAGCATAACAAACGCAATTATTATAAGTATTATTTTGAACACCATTTGTTTCTCCTTTCCGGGCGGAAGCACCTACCGCCCTTTTTTATTTGTGTGATATATTCCTTATCCGAGACCAATCAGATGGTACATAAATATTTTGTTAATAGATGCTTGGTGCTTACTTTATAGCCACAGGAAGAACGATTGTCTTGAAATCGCTATCCTCTGCTTCAATAATCATTGGCATTTTGGGACTCTGCAAGGAAATACCCACATTGTCACAATCAAATGCTTTAAGTGTTTCAATTACCAATCTGGCATCAAATCCTATGGTCAATTCCTCTGAAATGTTTTCCTGTAAATCAACTGTCTCATGGTAATCTGTTGTCTGGTCTTTGATACTTAAACCCAGCTGACTTCCTGCTATTTCAAATTTAACGGGGCATTTTTCAGCAGTACACATTTTGGCTCGTACCATTGCATCCAGAAGCTCTTTTCGAGATATTACAGTATGTAGTGGCAGTTCTTTAAACATATTCTGATATTTGTAATACTCTCCCTGTACAAGTCTTGTGCATATTTCAAAATCATCCGTTGCAAATATAGCCATTGCATTACTATGTCTGATTCTTACCTCTCCGGTTAATCCAAGTGTCTTCAGCTTATCTATAGTATTCTTTGGAATAAGCAGCTCGAATTCTCCGTCATAATCAATCTTGTCCCATGCAAGGACATGTCCATCAAGTCCTACGAAATTCAACTGTCCGTCCTTAGCCTGCAGACACATGGTTGACATAGTGGCATTTCCTCCCTGTTGAGGAATTGCATAAGAAACTCTTTTTACGGATTCCAGTAGTTGTCCCGCTTTAAGTGTAAACTCGCTACCCTCTCCATCAATATCCGCTACCGGAAATGGCTCTGGATCCATTGTCTGATACTTATTTTTGATTTTGTCTGCTCTTATCGTCATTGTATTGCCATTTGAAACAGAAATATCTACTTCGCCGTCTGGCAGGTTATTGATAAGGTCAAAGGCTCTCTCCGGAATAATAAAGCATTCTCCCTCTGTGCCCTCTAACTTCGCCTTAACGGTCATTTCTAAGTTGTTGGCGATTAAATACCCTTCCTTTACCAAAATCCCCTGTAAGATAGGCATTGTTGTCTTTTTGGGAACAACCCCCTTAATCTGATTAAGCTTTGTTGCAAGCTCCGTTTTCTGTATTTTCATCTTTCAATTCCACTCCTTCCAAAATAAGAATCGTGCATTGTTTTTCCTGCAACCTATAAGGCTCCAGTTCCTGTTCTGTCATAAATTTGTGGCAAAACAATTCTTTCATTTTCTTCCAAGTCGCCCATGGCACTCTATAGAATTTTGTTAGCCCTAGCGATACCATCACATAACAATGAGCACCGAACTTCTCGTATATGTCCAAGCTCTCCCATTGCGTATCTGTCACAACATTTTGTCTGATTCTGTCACCGTCAGTATGCTTCGCTTCAAACATAATCCCAGTTCCATCACAGAGGATTCCTTTGTAATCAGGCTGTCCTTTCTTCTCGTAATATCCTTTGACAGTTCCATCCCTATCCTTGCCTGTGATATGAAATGGCTCTGGTGTCTTTTCTATGTGAGCCCATCCGTTTTGCAGATAGAATTCACACGCATTTGAAATCCACCTCTCGAATGTCTCTCCGGATGCTTTGCTTCTCCTGCCAGCAAGCTGTCTTCGAGGATCAGGCATCAGTTATCACCTCCAGATGTTTTTCAAGAATAGCTTTTATATCAGCCAATTTAGTTGCTCCAATTCCTTTCACAGAGCTAATTTCCTCGATAATTCCTGTAATATCCACAGTTTTATGTTTGGGTGCCTGTGTTTTTCCACAATTAAAACCTTCACTTCTCGCCTTTTCCACTCTGTCCTCAACGTAATGTACCAGCTGCTCATCTGTCATTTTTCTTATCTTTACAGCCTTATTGTGAATAGCATTCTCGTCAGTTGTTCGTCTGCAGCTTCTCTTTGCCATATCGTTCTTCCTTTCTTCTTTTGACACTCTCTGGATTGCTATGCTGGCGGTATTGTCAGCATAGCCCTCTCTGTTTGCGTTCCATTTACTCATCTTCATCACCTGGACCTATCGTTACGCTCTCTGCCAATCCAATAAGCTCCGGTATATCTAATCCAAGGCCTTTGCAAAACTCCTTGAAGCAATCCCTGCACATAAACCCGAATTGTTTGGGCTGTTCGCCTCTTTTGGACCTTGCCAGCAGGGTTATCATTTCGCTTTTTCTCAAATGAGCCTTGCATGATGCACAGCCATCAAACAATTTTGCTTTTAGCTTCGGGCTAATCTCTGAATGTTGCAGCTGCTTTGGAAATTCTCGGCGCATATTTTCTTCCCCGACAATCGGAACCAAACTGTCTTTCATGAAAACTGGCACTGAATTATAATCAGCTTTTACAACGATATCTTTTATCCATTGCAGTTCTGGCACTATTTTATTTTTGTTACGTCCCGTCTCTGCTCCGATGATTATCCAATCAACCTGTCGAAACATCACATTATGCTTAGAAACAATGTCCCCCATTAGTGGTTCAATGCTGACAAACGTATTGCATCCAGCAGGAAGATAATTAAATCTGTCAGCATCCGCATCACAGGTAATGGTTGTTCCGTACCACATATTTTCCAGTCCCGCCGGCACTCCAACTTCCGTATATCTCTCCGGATTCTTGGTGAGAAACAGGTAATTGTGAATTGGGTTATCCAAACAGGTTTCCATTACATCTCTGATCCATTCGCCTGGAACCCATTTCCCAAATATGTCAGCCATTGCTCCAACAAAAATGTTATTTCCCATTTTTAGCTTTTCCGGATAATCCATGCGGTACTTGTGATATGTAGGTTCAAATCCAAATGGATAAACCAATATATTTCCCGTTTCATTTAGCATAGGTTTATCCAGAATGAATACATTTTCTGAGTTATCTGCCGCAGGCTCTGTTGAGTAATCTTTCTTCGCCATTAGATTCAGTCTTACATCTCCCGCAAATCTTGCTGTCATTCTTTTTGCGTAACAGTATGAGCAATTGTGCCGGCATCCGGTAATAGGATTCCATGTGTGATCACACCACTCAATTTTTGATTTATTCACAGCGTTCCTCCTTTCTGACATATCCAAGCTGAACTTCCTCTTCCCATGGAACATCTGAACAATTAACATGCTGTCCGCACTTACTACAATAATCCGGCTGATAATCTGGACCGGCATTGAGGATATGGTTACATCTAGGACAGATACAATACTGATGAAGCGTAATAACAAAGCCATACTTGTTGTATGTTCCGTGCTTGATTTTGGGTTTCCTTGCAATAAACTTCGGTATTATCAAGCTAGTTACCTGTTTCAGCATTTGTATCATCTCCCTCCACCCAATACTCTACAAAGTACATTGTCTGTCCTTTTCCTCCCGGCCGCTCTTTTCCAATCCTTACCGCATAGCCAGCTTTCACTAATAAGCAACAGAGGGAATTTCTATCCTCGTCATTGAGCTTCTGAAGTAAATTCTTTATTCTGTGTCTCTGATTGTCTGCCATTTATCATCCCGCCTTTCTTTTGGCATTCTTCTTGTTGTCACCTTGTATAGCTTCATTCATTTTCTTTTCAAATACTTTTACAAAGGCTTGAACATCTGCCGGCATTCCGCAGTTTTTAAAGCCTCTGCACTGAATAATTTTGTTATTTCTCCATTCCATAGTGAAATAAGATTTCTCTGGATGATCTGCTTTTCTGATGAAGAAAATATTTGTCTCTCCTCTTGCCACTCTATCGACATATCCTCCGACACAATGATGCAAAGCCTCGCCCTCCTTACGGATTTCATCTCCACTCTGAGGTACCACCAGTATCAAGCCTTTTCCCTTTATCTGGAAAGCATCTACCCCATCATTTCTGCTAAATATCTCTTCCATCGCTTTTTTTGTCTCGGCCATTTTCTTGGCGGCAAGTTTCTCTCTGCGTTTCTTTTCAGCTGCAGCTTTTTTATCTTGCAATGCCTTATATTCTTCCGCAGTTCTATCATGTACCTTTTTGAAATTGTTTGGCATGTAGATAAACTTGTTATCCAGATCGTATTTCAGCTCCCGGCACCATCCTATATACTCAAGCCAGTCATGTGCCATATTCTGTTTTCTCTCTATTCGTGGATCTGTTCTCTCTTTGTACCTGTTGTAGGAATAGCCCCACATGCAAGCATTCTTTTCTCCGATCGGGTATCTCTCACTTTCCTTGTCTATGTACCGGCAGAGCTTATGGAGTGATACCCTTCTGTTCTTCTCCTTCAGAAGATCTGTGTTGCATTCAAAGGTTTCGTAAAATTCCTTTAACTGCTCCGGCTTCATCTGGATATCAAGCTGCTGTGCCACCTGCAACAGTCGGAGTTCGTAATGATTGCCGTCTATTGCCTGTAGTGTCCTCGTATTGACCTTATTCAGCCCTAAGATTTCGTAGATGGTGTCAGCCTTATAATTGACCTTCCCCGTCATGTTCCCGCTGTAGTTGTAGCTTCTTACCACATCCTTTGCCAGCTGGTTCAAGCCCATTTTGCAGAACCACTCTAGCTTCGGGAATTTCAGATAAACATCAAGGGCATCCTCATATCTGAAAGCTGTGGTCGGGATGTTCTGTGCTAGAATTTCCAGTGCGGAATACTTCATCGGTGTGTGCTCCCATGCCTGTGGAAGATTTCCCGGATAGAGTATAGATTCCATACAAGCAATATTTCCCTCATCCGGAATCCAGCGAGAATTCCCTTTCTGGTGATACACTCCCCATTCATAGCTTTCTTTCATCAGCTTTTCGCCGAAGAATGTGCAGAAACAGCGGCTGTACTCATGCATGGTTTCTTCAATGCGTTTCTTACATATGCTGCCTGCTATCATTGCGTCATTCTTTATGCGTCTCCATGCTTTGAAGTACCGGAGTAAAAAACCTTCCTCCTGCCGATCCACATATATGAACCATCTTTCATCTACTATCTGGCATGGCATTTTCCCTCTTGCCTTATATGTCACTCTGCTTCCGCAGAAAGGACATTCCCCCTTTTCATTGTTCCGAAGTCTTATCCTGCTCCGGTCAACGATTCCTGTCTTCTGGCAGTGTGTACACTCAAATTCAGCCTTTCCCTTGGATGTCTCTTTATAAATTCCGTACCGACTGAAACTCATGCCATGCTCCCATACCCAGTCGGTAAAATCCTGTGAAGGCTCTCCTATCGGCTCCATCCGCAGATCAATCGGTGCAAGGACTTTTCTGTGTTTCTCTTCCAGTCGTTCTGCCTTGACCTTGTCCTGGAATCTGTCAATAGCATTCCATACGTTCTCGTCAGTGTCTTTGCGGTAAGCCTTGAAAAAGCTCTCCATGATGTCCTTGTCCTCTGCTGTCCAGATAAACACCTTTGGAATGTGTTCGCTTTTCCATGTTTTTTGATCCCATTTGTACTCCCACAGCCGGAAACCCTGCATATTATCAAATGCAGCTGTAAGCCATTTAACCTTTGACTTTGACAGGTCCTGCGTGATATAATCATCACTCGACAGAAATGTCCTAAATGCTGCTTCCGTTTTTCCTTTTTTGAGCTTCGACACCTCATAGAAATTCAGAAGCAGTATTTTGTTATCATCAACCAGCTCCGCAGTCACAATGTGCTCCATTCCGTCCAGTCTATCTGCCATTTCAACCATTTCTGCTGTTGCCTCTGGTCTAGGCAATGCAGACAGCTTTCTTTTTTCCATCGTACATCCCTCCTTACAGCCCCATCATTGAGAACAGATCCATCTGCCCTTCAAGTTCATTCGACCTCTTCTTAGGAGTTTCTTTTTTCTCTGGCTCTTTCTTTGGTTTTTCCGCCTTTGCTTCCGGCTTTGGAGCTTCTTGGGCTGCCTTATCTTTTTCAACCGCCTTCGCCTTTTTCTCTGCACGCTTCTTCATGCCGTCCAGACGCTTCTGCTGATCAGCTTTCTGCTTCTTTTCTCTCTCCGCAGCTTCTTTAGCTTTTTTATCCTCCTCAGCCTTATCATCTTTATGGAAATAGTCCTCAGCCCATTCATAAACCACATCATCAAGAACTGCACAGCTACTACCTTTCGCCTGCTTTCTTGCCTGCTCGTAAATGTATTTGTAGCACTTCTCCCATGTCTTATGGTCTTGGCATACATCCGAAGCAAGACTTTCTGATTCCCTGCACCTTTCAATCAGATGTTTGATTATTGGATCTGCAAACGACTTATCCTTAGCCTTTTTCAATTCCTCCTGCAACTTCGTAACTGCCCCAACAACTCCGATATAAACAGAACTGTTATTTTTCTTTGCTGTTTCAACTTCCTCTGGTGTAGGCGCCGGAATTCCCTTCGCAATTTCTTCAAGGCTTGCTGTTCCCATTGGAATCATTTCATCTGTACCTATATTGTTATCAGCCGCCTGCTCAAATGCCTGTTTCTCAATCCCTACAATGGCTCTTCCAATCTCTGACTTCGGCTCTGTTTCATCCAGGCTTTCCATAGCCTCATATTCTTCTTTTAATCTGTCGTTCTCTATATCAAACAATGTGTTACCGTCAGCGTCATAGAATGCGGTTACTTTCTCTCTCTTTAATATCTTGTAGGTAGTATTCCCTACCTCAACTTCGCTCTTGCTATCTTCCGAAGAATATCCGTTTTCCAGATACTCAAGAACAGCTTTGCTCCATTCGTGTTCGTAATCCTGATTGTCGCCTAATGCGTAATGCATTATTTCTCTACCTGTTTCCATAGGCTTCCTCCTTTTTATCGAAATCGAAAAACATATAAAAGTGCTCTTTTTCCACTGTTTTTTCGGTGGTTGCAGTTCCACCAAGACCGCCCATTGACTGGAACAATCTTCTCCATGTCCATATTTGATTTTGAAACATTGGCATATACCAGAGTTCCTGTCCATCTTTTTCATTAGGGAACAGTACATGCCCCGTCAAAGGATTTGTAATCGTATTTGCTATACACACATATCCTGCACATCCCAAAAGTGAAAGCTGTATGTAACACATCATCCCAGTTATTCTGTCTATGTCCTGTGCAACAAAAACCACATGATTTTGAAAATTATGTTTGCATTTCTTCATAGTATTTGCGGCAGCTATCAATGTTGCACCTGCTCCGCAGGCAGGATCGCATATAGATAAATACCCTTGCTTCTCGATATGGCTGTCAACATCCTCGCAGGTTATTTCAGACATCATCTTGCATACGCAATACGGTGTGAAAAACTGTCCTTTCCAATGATTTCCTAGATTTAACTGCATATACATAGCCCCAAGAAAATCCTGTTCTGGATTTCTTTCTAAGGCTTCAACAATGATTGCAAGCATTTTTGCAGGAACTTCCACAGAACCAAGTCTCTCTATGCATTGTGCATATTCTTTTTCTCTGCTCTCATAATGCTCCGGGCTTCTGTCAGCCACATTGCTGATTGAACATGCCATAGCTGCCATCAAGTCGGCCCACACCTGCCAAGAACTTCGTGAATAACAGAGTTTTTGAAATTCGTCTAAAAATTCCTTTTCAGTCCCCTGTATAGCTTCACTATGCTTTGCCACCTAAAATCCTCCTTTTTGCCTCCTCAAACATTCGTTTTCTTTCTTCCAGCTGTTCTTCTGTAAGCTGCACCGGTTCTGGTTTATCTTCACTTTCTATCTTTGGCACTTCTTTCTTTTCTATCGCCGGTACATAATGTTGTTGCAGTAATGCCTTGTTCTGTGCGACGAAATCCGGAAGCGAATTTGTATTTTGTGTCTCCGCAGCTTTTCTCATATATGCCTCTCGGAAGTTCGCCCTTTCCGCAGTTGGATTTTCGCTCTGGCACAGCCTGCTCCATCCCAAATTTTTGACCACCGACAATGTCAGTTCGTCCATTATTGCGAATGCTTCCTGCGGATGATACCATCCGTAATCTGCCATAGCTTTTTGTACCACTCCCCAAGCTTCATCAAAACTCAGGATTTTGGGCTTGCACCTTTCCATACACAGTTTCCTTATTTCAGCTATATTGGGTGGAAAAACATTTGTGCAAATATGCTCCATGACTGCATTCTCCGCAATTTCATACGGAATGTCTTTAAGCGCCATATACCAAAAGTCCATTGAAGCATTATCTTCTAGTATCTTTGAGGCTGGATATGCGGATTTAATTCCGATTGCCAATGTGGCGAATTGCTTTTTATCCATTCGCCCACTCCCTTGCTCCCTGTGCAAACTGTTCTACCTTTGAGCCGCCTGTCGCATGATTATAAGATTGTGCATATCCCGGTGTGCCTCCCCTGTTCTGAACTTTTGAAATCCAAGCATTGATAAATCGTTTCATTCCTCCCGCTGTTTTCCGTTTCCTTGGATTAGCATCACACCAGCCTTTCATCGCTCTTAGTTCCTGCATAATATCAACAGCAGGATATAATTCTGCGAGTTCAAGAACATAGCTCTGCGTAATCGGGTATTCTTCACCAGTATTCATCATGATACCTATTACCGGCGGCTCCGCAGCTACTGTCTGCTCGGAGCATATATTTGTATTGGTTTCCGATTCGGATTTGGATTCGGATTGGATTGGATTACGGACACATTTGTTGTCTGATGTTTTTATCTGCTGTCCTTTGCTGTCAAATGTCAGCAATTCGCAATCCTCTGAAAATCCGGGATACTTACTCTTTTGATTACGAATTCTCTGATGATCCGCCCAAGTTACCAATTGTAGGTACGGTCTTCCCTGTGCTTCATACACTCTGACCAAGCCCACCGCCGACAACCTACCAAGCGCCTTATCTATATCTTTTTCCGTAATATCTTTCAGAGGAAAGCAGCTTCCCTTGATTATCTTTGCTCTTCCGTCGTATCTGCCGAAGTCGTCACAGGTTACAATCAATCTATAGAACAGAACCTCCTCAAACCAAGATAAAGAATCTATTTCTTCACTCCTGCAGATGCTCTCCTTGATTATCCTGTTTGGCATTCGATCATCCTCCTTTCGGACACCGGAGGTTTTCCCTCCGGCTCCTGTCTTAATAAATTACCTTGCTACCATTTTCCGTTTTGACTACATCCAAATTCTGTGGGAATCTGGCTTTCATAGTCGGATCGTGTGTGATAGCCATTATTTTGATATTGTTATATCTGCTCTGAATAGTTTCCAGTGCATCGCAATATGCCTGTATTCCATCCCCATCTAAGAAAGGTGGCTCATCAATAAAGAGCATTCCCAGCTGTATTCCTGCCGAAGACGATTTGATTTCTGCCAATGCAAGGATTACAGACAATGAAGACTTAACTTTCTCGCCTCCAGATTTTGAAAGGTATGGAAGTATCGACTTTCCGTATTCTTCAATGTAAATATCAAGCGATACCTTTTCTTTTCCATTTTTCTGTAATCTCTCTAGTCTGAACTCCACTCCCATTTTTCCGCCAGTCATCTGTCCAAGAATGGTATTTGCTGTAGCTGTCAGCTGCGGAATAATAGAACGGATAATCTGATGTGGCACACCGCTCTGGCTAAATGCGACTTTCAATGTATCGTAATCAGCTGTCTCCTTGGCATATTCCACCTGCTTGTCCTGTAAAGCTGCAATATCCTGCTTCAACTTTGCAATCTGTTCCGATTTCTGCTGTAAAGCTCCAATTCGCATCTGTTTTTCCTTTACCATGCTGTTAATGGCATTCACTTCTGTATCCAGTCCGTTCACAATCGCCTGAGCCTCTTCCATTCCCGCCATAGCAAGTATCTCTTTATCAGCCTCTGCCTGTCTCTCTGAGATTTCATCATTGATACCGGTAATTTCTGCTGTCAACTCCAGAACCCTGTTCAATGCTGTTGCATTTCTTTCCTCTGCTACTGGGAGCATTTTTTCCTTTTCTACCCACGGATCAAGAGCAGTAATGGCACTAAGCACATGCACATGTTCTTCAAACGCTTTAGCATATATATCACGCTCTGTTTCTGCCTGTGTGCCCTTTAATTTGACCTCAGCAAGCCTGTTTTCTGCTTCTGATATATTTGACTTTAAATGTTCCAAAGCCGCCTTAATCAAAGCGAGATTGTTTTCCCTCTGGTTGATTTTTTCGAGCTGTGCCACATACGGAAGCAATGTTGCACATTCGTTTTGCAGGACTGTTAAAGCTGCCGCATCATATCCTATCGCATCCATTTCAGCCTGTTTGTTCTCTATTGCATATCTGCTCTTTTCAAGTTCGCAATCTCTGCGAGCGGCAATGTCTACATACAATGCTTCATGTACTTCCAGCTGTTCCTTTGCTTCGATGGCATCCTGCAAGAATTTACAATGTGCTTTCTCGATATCCACACATCCGGATTCATTCAATATTGCAACTTTCTTTTCAAGAAACTGCTTCTGCTCGTCCGCTTTCTGCTTCTCCCTATCAAAGCTTGACCTTGTCTCGCTTTCATGGAAAACTGCCGCAGAGTATTCAGTTTTTGCTTTCTGATATGCAACAGCTTTTTCCTGCATATCCTCTAACTCTGCTTTCTTTTTGGTGTATGTTTCGGCTTTCTGCCTGACCTCACCATCATTGACCGAATCCAATATCATTGCATTCTTTTCATCCTGTTTCTTCTGTAAAGCAGCCTGCAACTCCAGAATGTTCTTCTGTTCACTTTCAGCCTGCTTTGCAAGATTTTCAGCCTCCTGTTTCTTTGTGGTGTAGAGTGCTGACTGTCCTGCAAGTTCCAGTTCCCGCTTCAGCAAATCATTTCTTTCAGCAATCTTTTCCTCTATTTCAGGCTTCTGAGTGAGAGTTGCTAAACTGCTGTCTGCTATTGCCTGCTGTGTAGCTCTATTCTGCTCTGCAATGGTCTTTTTTGCCTGTAATGTTGTAACAGCTGCAAGAGCTTTCTTTCGCCTTTCTGCGGCTTCCTGCTGATTCGACAGAATAAGTTTCTTCTGGTCTCTCTCATTAATCTTTGCCTGCAGTCTGGCTTCCTGCTCTGCCAATTCCGTCTTGCATGCTTCCAGTTCTTCGTCCGGCTTGCCAAATTCAGCGATTGTAACATTATGAATTGTGATTTCCTGCTTCAAATCCCTGTTCTTGGCTCCATTCACTTTCGCCTTGTCGGAAGCGATTCTCTCCATTAGCTGATACACTCCAAGTCCAAGAAGCGTTCCAAGGACTTCAACTCTTTCCTCTGGTTTTGCCTGTAGAAATAATCCGTACTGATCCTGCATAATCAGAGCGCATGACTTGAATGTAAAGCTGTCCATTCCGAGGATGTTCAATATTTCCTGCTGTGTATCGTTGTATCGTTCCTTGGAACAATCTTTCCATTCATTCTCAACAAACTGGGAGATATTCAAAGTTCCTTTTCCGGAACGGGCTCTGGTTCGTGTAACACGATACTTTTTCTCTCCGATACGGAATGTAAACATAATCGAACCGGAACGGACACTTTCATCATTTCTAAGCCATGGTGCCTTTCCTGTGTCATCCTTGATTACACCCTCTCTCGGTTCTTCATAAAGGCAGTCGATAATCGCATCCATAAACAAGCTGCTCTTTCCCGCTCCATTCTGACCGTTGATTGTGCAGAAAGTGATATCCTCGAAATTAAATGTTTCCTCTTCGTAGTTACGATAATTCTTAACAGCAATTTCTACAGGTTCAAATGTTCCGCTATTTGCTGTCGCTGTCATGCTTGCCTCAGCTTCAGCAATAATCGGTCTTGCCTTTAATACAAGTTCCTGTATTCTTTCCTGCGGTACCTGCTTTTCCTCAAGATACTTAATAAGGTTTGCTTCTGGATCCGTGGCATTTTCAAGCTGTGTTCTGTTGGCGAATTCATCTATCTTGTCTGGAAGGATTTCCCATACCATAAATGCTCCGTCTTCCAGAAGCTCTCTTTCCAAAGTTGCCTTGTTCAGAGCCTTGCTGTTTTCTGCGGTGCAGCTATAATGAACACGGACAATCTTTCCATCGATCTGCCCTCTCCACTTCTCAGTAGCAACAAAATCCATAGCCTGCATATTTATCTGTGTCACATCATCATCATTGAGTTCAATGGTCGCAAACTCTCTGATAGGTGTTTCATGGAAAATACTCTGCCATGTTCCCAGCTCGTGCCAGTTGTGAATCCAAAAGCCCCTCTGCTGTCCCTCATCATTAAAGTTCATGGCATTTATCGCACCGGAATAATACCAGTCTCTGTGCATTATCTTCTGTGGTCTGTGAATATGTCCTAAAGCAACCAGATTGTAATTGGCCGCCAATAAAGCCTCCTGCGGAATGATTGGCTCAAACTGTGTGAGCATCATTGTCTGTCCGCTCTCGGTATTGCATCCTGGTACTGTGTAATGTGCCATCAGAATACTTTTCTTTTCTGGAGAGCATTGTGCTTTCAGTCCTGTTACAATATTTGATAATTCATTGGTAAACACCACATTTTCTTCATCACTTGACAATCCCGGATGATTAGCTCTGAACACTCCCCTGTCAAATCCCGGGAGCACCGCAATATCAACATCATCAAATGAAATTACCTGCGGGGTAATCACCACATGAACATTCGGAACATCTGCAAACATTTCAGAGAGGACGTTGAACTGTCCTGATCCATCATGGTTTGGAGTACCTCTCATAACAACAACCTGCTTTGATACTGCCGCAAGTTCTCTGATATAATGAATGGCAGTAATAATTTCCTCACAACACCTGTCGGACCACAGGCGACCAACATGGAATATGTCACCAGATACAAGCGAGTAATCCGGTTTTTCCTCATTTGCCACTCTGATCAGTTCATCCAGACATCTTTTCGTGTCCTCTGTTCGGAGATTTACTCCGTCCTTGACTGGGCTTCGGAATGTTCCAAGATGCCAGTCTGCTGTATGTAATATCTTCATTTCAACACCTCCATTGTGGCTTTCATCGCCATAATCATGTTATTTAGCTGCAGCTCTAATATCTTAAATACCGATTCCTCAATGCCGCAAAAATCAATGCCATCACCGGTCCATTCTTCCCCAACAATCAGTATGTTTCCTGTTATTGGAATATTGTGTTTATCAGTTTCATAAAGGTAACTGCCTATGAGATTCGGGATGATTACTTCTTTCAACAATCCCTCCTCGTCAATTAGCATACTTACGCACTGCCCCTTGACCTTAGTCGGATGGTCCATTTGGTGTAATTCTGTATATAATCGCTTTGGCATCACATGCTCATATAATCTGCAGTCATTTCCTATCAGCTCTCGAAGCTTATTGTTCTGTTCCTCATGGGTTCCTGTTGGAAACTCATGTACGGATAATTCCAAATCCGTTGAAATCTTAATCAGATTCATTACTTACCTGCTCCTTTCTGACACTTCATGCACAGCGGTCTTCCAAATTTATTGAGTGAGTATTCATATACCCTTTCGTTGATTTCTGCTCCACATCCATCACAGAAATATCCAGTTGTCTCATTTCCATTTGTTGTCGGCTGTGGCTGTGACTGTGGCTGTTCCTGTGCCGGCTGTTCCTGATCGAACCAGTTTCTTTCCTGTTCTTCCACAGCCCCATCACTATCCTCAACCTGTTCGGAAGTAAATGCAGGATTGTCAATTTCATCCTCCGGATTAAAGTCTGACGAAAATGCTTCGCCAGAAAATGCAGTGGAGATTGCAGGCGGTGTGGATGAGGCACCGAACATATTTCCCATGGAATTCATCCCCTGTTGGAGCATTGCACTTCTCACTGTAGGATCCGTGTAATCTGGTGCAAATGTTACTGTAGGAACAACAAACGGCTTCTCCAATTCTGCCTTTGAGTATGTCCCCTTAATACCAAGCAATGCTCTGATAACTCTGAGAATTGCTCCTGTCTGTGCTTTTTCAGAAGCAGTCTTTCTGAGAAGTGTCATATTCACCAAGATTGACCTCTCGATATACTTTTCCCTGTCACTGTCAGCAATGACATAATATTTCTCTGGCTTGCCCCACTGATTCGTCTTCTCTGGATCATCTTTCCACTCTCCTTTGAACATTTCAGAGGCGGCCTTGGCAGCTCTCCAATCATGGATTCCCATAATTGACTTGTCCATAAATTCAAGGCGGTACTTAGATTCTTCATCATCAAGGCAAATACGCTTTGTCTCCATGTGTGTCTTGTAGCTTCCGTCCGGAAGTCTTACTGCTCCGTATGCCTTGCCAACATAAGTATTTGTATTTTCTCTTGTAACTGTTGTGTACTCAGGATGAAACTGGATTCCTGCCGCAGTTGCCAACTTCATAAGAAGCGGCTTTGCAGGTGAGAAAACATCCTCGTATATGGCTTTTCCTTTTCCATCCTCTCCAGTCTTTACCTTTCCTACAGAAAAGATATCCCCTGAGTTCGGTGCTGTGTCCGCCACCACTTCCATAACGGAACACTTATAAAATGGGTTGATCTGCACTGATGTAGCTGATGGTAACAGCAGGTTGCAGTTTGGATATTTTGACTGAATTTCAGCCAAAGCATTTGAATTGTTCATAGATTAAACCTCCATATTGTGTAATATTTGCTTGATTTATAAAGCAGGAACTGCTACAATATGGTTATTCGTAGGGGCACTCTGATTTATGATCGGGTGCTCTTTTTCCATATCCTGCAATGTTCTGCATAAATCCATAGTGAATTTTGAAAAAGCAAGGCTTCTCACATATTCCTCTGTGAGCTTCACAAGATACCAATGCTGTAACACAACCTGTCTGCGCTCACGCTGGTATATGTACTCCTGCTTATGTCTGGCATATTTCAATGCCTCCTCGAACTGTTCATCTGTAATTTCGCATCCGAGCAGTTCCTCTACTTCTTTTTTTTCTACAATTTCTTTCATTTTCCAATTCCTCCAATGAATCAAATAAATAGTTAATTGCTTTCCATGCTCCCCAGTAAACCACAGGGATTAATAAATACTCACCTCCGACAGCCTCGTATCCTCTCTCGATATAGGCAAGATGAAAAGCCCATTTCCCGATAGCGTATGTGACAAGCAGCGTCCAGATAACCGCTATCAAATCTCTTTTCAGTGTCTTACTCATTTGTCCTCACTCCTTGTAAAAATAATGTTTTCCATGCTTAAACAGGAAAGTAAGATTTTCACTATGCCATGTAGAATCGCTCTTACTCTCAAAGTAAGTTGCTCCATGGCTCTCATCCCATCCATCAGTCTGAATAAGCTGCAATGCTCTGTAACAGTCCTCGTCCGGCTCTACCTCGTCATATCTTCCGTTGCCAATCGGACTAAACTGCCCTTTCTGGAAGATAACCTCCTCGATAGTGTCTGGAAATTCATCATCCCAAACCCTATTCAGTACAACCAGCATCACGAGGGCTTTTCCCTCGGTGTCCTCTGATTCGGCTTCAGCCATTGCAATCTTGGCAAGCCTATACGCATCATCAGAATCCCAATCCATACTGCCGATTTTGGACTGCTCATTTTTTACCATTTCTTGTCCGGTCGTTGTGATTGGTTCCGTTGTCGGCATTGCATCCGCTTCCTCAGAAACCACGGCGCTAACAATGATTTCTGTTTCATCCACTTCGTCTGCCGGAGTTCCCGTAAAGCTGAAAGCGAATGCAACCATTGATGTCAACGAAATCACGAATACCAGTCCTAAACCTAAAAGACATTTGTTTCTCATGCTCCTATTGCACCTCCTTGGGGATGGTCAAACACAAATGACATCTGACCATTGCTATCATTCGCTCTTAAAAACTGACTGTAGAAAGCCCTGCTCGTCTCCTGTTCTCTCGCCTTAATGCTTTCACAATCACACTTCTCTCCTGGATCCAGATTGCAACCGCAATGTGGGCAAACATTGTAATATGCCATTTTGCACCTCCTATTCTTCAATCATGCATCTCTCAAAAAAATACTTTCTCGGAACTTTGCCAATTGGATATGCCGGTGTCAGCTTTCCTGCCTTAACCAGTTCATCCCTAAGCTGCCTTATCAGCTCATAGGCCTTGTTTTCTTTGCAATCAAGGTATTCCATCACTTCTTTTGCCCCGATATAATACTTTCCAGGTGTAGCAATGACACCCGGCGCTGTTGCTAATGCGTTCATTTGCTCACCTCCTGCGATAAATCTTGCTTGACAATCTGGTCCATAGTTACACCAAAGAAATCTGCTAGTTTCTCCAGATTTTCAATGGAAGGTTCGTATTTCCCGTTTTCAATCAAAGAGATACTGCTTTTATTTTTTAGTCCAATGATTTCTACCAGTTCCTGTTGTGTCATTCCGTACTTTTTACGGAGATATGCAAGATTAAGTGCATATACAGGTACCGGTGGTCTCATATCTGTCAGAACCAAATCATCAAGTGATACCCTGTAAAGTTTTGCCAAACTAACAATCGTGCCGATTGGTGGTTTACGACTACCACATTCCCACGAAGATATTGTCTTTTGTTCAATTCCAAAGAGAACTGCCAGTTCCCCCTGTGTCTTTCCGTTCTGTTCCCGAAGAAACTTTAAGTTTTCTGCTAAATACAACTTGCCACCTCCTCATGCTTGGAGCTGCTTGTTGCTCCGAGCAAATATTGTATTGGTTTCCCGATTCGAATTTGGATTCGGATTGGATTGGATTACGGGCACATTTGTTGTCACTTGCTGTCAAATGTCCGCAGACTGTAAATAAAAAATTATTGAGCTCTACTCTGCCAATAGCACCGCCAGACTATCCTTGCTTTCGCTCGGTCCAATGATACTGCCGGCCATTCGAGCCCATTCTTACATATTCTTCTTAATCCAAAGCCTCATGCTCTGTGCAATCTCCTCTACCTCTTCCAAGTTTTTTACTACCTCATCAAGCTCCGGCTTTTCACTTTCATCAATCACACCATCTGCGGTGATGTCGAGAAGCATTTCTTTTGTTTTCCCTATCTTCCGGAAAACCGAAAGCGTTCTGACTGTGATCCTGTCCAAATTCGCCAGTTCCGCTTTTGGCATTTCGCATCCGAGCGGACACATCGTTCTGCAAAAATAATTTTCCAATTCCGGAGCATTGTATAAATCTGCCATCAGTCTTATTTCCTCTGGGTAAGGAACTGCAATGCCACTCTCTATTCGATAAAGTCTCCCTCTGTCAATTGACATGTAATCTGCAGCTCCTTCTCTACTGCTCAACTGCTCATTGTGTGTTGCCGCTTCGCAACGGGCTTTGTAAAAGATGTTGGAGCTTGTCTTAGCTGTCACATTTGCCATTTTGATTTTCACCTCCACGATTTATAATGAAATTAAAGTCAATTATTTATGGACTTTAATGGCAAAAAAATTCAGTCGTCTTATTGCAAGCGTTGGAGATACTTATAGCCATCTCAAAACTTAATTTAATATTTCCACGCTCCAGTTCGGATACCCACTGTTTAGATTTCCCAATTCTCTTTCCGAGCTCGGTCTGTGTTAATTTGGCATCCCTACGAGCATCTTTTACTCTTTCTGCAATATTGATTGTGCTGGTATCCAATTTTGTATCCTCCTTTCAGTCCATTTTCTATGGACATTTACATAATAGTCCATTGATATTGGATTGTCAATAGGTTTTGTCAATATTTTTTGGACTTATCTGTTTTGTCATTGAAAGTCCAATGATTTTGGACTAAAATATAAACACGCAAGGAGGTTGGCTATATGGCTGTAAACGGCAACATAATTAAGCAGCTCAGAAAAGAAGCTGGACTTACTCAGGGCGAATTAGGAAAGAAACTTGGTGTTGTAAAACAAACCATCAGTAGTTGGGAAAATAATGTTTCTGAACCAAATAGTGAGACATTATCTGAACTTTCCAAATTGTTCGGAGTGTCAGTCGCACAATTGTATGACCACGGAGTTCCAAATATTGATTACGCAAACTTCAAAATGGATACTCCAGAGTTTGTTCTTGATTTCAAAATGAGAATTCGAGATTTAATGGAAGAGCAAAAAATGTCGGAGGATGAATTTGCTCAAAGGGTAGGATTTCATAAAGAAGAAAAGGACGCATATTTGTATGGTAACAAAATGCCATCTATTGAAGACTTAATAAAAATCGCTGGTGCTTTGAATGTTTCGACGGACTATCTTTTGAACATTTCAAGCAGAAAGAGAATAAGTTCACAGGAAGAATCGCTCCTTCAAAAATTTAACCGCTGTGACGAAGATAGCCAGCAATATTTATTAGCAAAGGCAGGTGTTTTGTGCGTAGAGGGTATCTCGGCAGTTGCAGCTGGTGAGTATGGCAAATACGCAGACGAAGAAAAAAAATCGTTTCCTTCGAGTGGTACCGAAGGAAAAGGGGCTTAAAAAAAATAACAGAACGATTGGAGGAATATTATGGTATGGACTGCAGCTTGGACCGACTTTGTTATCTGCCTCCTGTTTGGATGGCTTGGGGTTCATAAATTTAGAGAAAAGAAGATTGGTATGGGTATTCTTTACCTATGCACATTTGGATTGTTTTGTATCGGATGGTTTGTTGACTGCATCCGGTACCTGCTGGCCGCAATACACGGAGAACGCATTCAGGGTAACAGACCAATGCAGATTTCCGCAGACGCACCGCTGCCAGTTGTGCCATCAAATGTAATGCTTGCAAATGGAGAGGTGTGTCATTACTGTGGACCTGCTACTTTTGTTAAAACAAAGAATGTGGTCGTTGGATATTCCGGAGGAAGCCGTGGTACAAGTGTCCGTATTGCAAAAGGTATGTCGGTACATCTTGGGGCGAGAAAGGCAGCTCCAATCCGTGGTGACGTGCAGGAGCGTACACAGGGAGTTCTTTCTATTACGAATAAGAGAGTTGTATTTTCAGCAAACAAAGGAGCTTTCGATAAGAAGATTTCGGCATTGTCAGCTGTAACTCCTTATCAGAATGGCATTGCTTTCCAGTTCGGCGATCAACAGTATCCTTTGGAAACCCGTCAGCCGGAATATATTTATCAGATATTGGCTCGTGTGGTTAATTCATCCGAGGACATCTAATGCCAGCATACAAATACACTCTCAAAAGTGGTAAAACACTATGGTATGCCAATTTCTATTACACCGACTGGACTGGAGAAAAGAAGCATATCTGTAAACGAGGGTTCAAAACACAGAGGGAAGCAAAAGATTATGAGAGGTCCTTTCTGGATCAGCAAAGCAGTTCAAGCGACATACTCTTTTCTTCCCTCGTTGCAAATTATCTTGAAGATATGGAACACCGCTTGAAGCCTACGACAATGGAGAATAAGCGGTTTATTATCGACACGAAGCTGCTCCCCTACTTTGGAAAACAGAAGATTTGTGACATTGATACAATAAAGGTCAGAAAATGGCAGAATGAGCTTATCTCCTATCGGGATGATGATGGAAAGCCATTCTCCCAAACATATTTAAAAACTGTGAACAACCAGTTATCAGCAATAATGAATTATGCTGTATCTCATTACCGCCTGCCTGTCAATCCATGCAGGGCGGCCGGCAGTATGGGAAAGAGCAAAGCGGATGAAATGAACATCTGGACGCAGAAAGAATATGAGAGGTTTTCAAATGCAATTAGCAAATCGTCTATGAAGCTTGCTTTTGATATTCTCTTTTATACCGGTATGCGTTCCGGAGAGCTTCTGGCACTCACACCTGCAGACATTCTTTCATCAAAAAGAATTGATATCAATAAGAACTATGCAAAAATTAAAGGTGAGGAGCTATTCCTGGAGCCTAAGACACCAAAGGCAAAAAGATGTATTTCCATTCCGGATTTCTTATATGATGATATTCAAGAATACATTTCCAAGCTATATGGTATCGGAAATGGCGACAGGATATTTTACTTCCAGAAGACAGCTCTGGAAAAAGAAATGAAAAGAGTATCAGAAAGAATTGGTCTGAAGCCGATCAGAGTACATGACCTGCGGCACTCTCACGCAAGTATGCTGATAGAGCTTGGGTTTACCCCATTAGAGATTGCAGAACGTCTCGGCCACGAATCAATAAAGACTACTTTGGACACCTACTCACATCTTTATCCAGATAAAGATCAGAAGCTGGCAGACCGCTTGAACCAGTTTCGCAAGAATTGAATTTGTAAAGCCGTCTCAGACCGAGGCGGCTCTTTTTCTATCTGCAACCATATTTGATTGCACTTTCGATTTGCAACTGTTTTCGATTGCACTTTTTCAGGAAGCTGCACATCATCAGAATAATGCTCATTTTGAGTAGTAAAAGTAATGGCACATCATTCTTAACATCACATTAACATCACGGAGCAAAATAAAAGAGCCACAATCCCAGTAAAATAAGGATTTGTGGCTCAAATGTCCGTTATTCAAACTCAATCGTCCCAGGCGGTTTGCTCGTCAAATCATAGAATACTCGATTGACTCCTCTGACTTCATTTATAATTCTGCTCATTACAGTCTGGAGCACTTCAAATGGAATCTGTGCTGACTCGGCAGTCATGAAATCTATTGTGTTCACTGCGCGAAGTGCAACGGCATAATCATAGGTACGCTCATCACCCATAACACCGACTGAACGCATGTTAGTAAGCGCTGCAAAGTACTGATTAGGCATCCATGCCGGAGCTGTGCCATGCTCACTCTTGTAAGCTTCGACAGCTTTGTCAACTTCCTCGCGGTAGATTGCATCAGCATCCTGAACGATGCGGACCTTTTCGGCATTGACTTCACCGATAATTCTGATTCCCAGTCCGGGACCCGGGAATGGCTGACGGAATACAAGGCGCTCAGGAATGCCAAGTTCAAGACCGGCTTTGCGGACTTCATCCTTGAAAAGGTCACGAAGCGGTTCAATAATTTCCTTGAAATCCACGAAATCAGGAAGACCACCGACATTGTGGTGCGATTTGATTACTGCTGACTCGCCGCCAAGACCTGATTCAACGACATCAGGGTAGATTGTTCCCTGTGCAAGGAAGTCAACAGCACCGATTTTCTTAGCTTCCTCTTCAAATACTCGGATGAACTCTTCACCTATAATTTTGCGTTTGTGCTCAGGTTCTGTCACGCCTGCAAGCTTATTGTAATAGCGCTCCTGTGCATTAACTCTGATAAAGTTAAGGTCGAACTGTCCGTTAGAACCGAATACAGCTTCAACTTCATCGCCCTCATTTTTGCGTAAAAGACCATGGTCTACGAATACGCAGGTGAGCTGCTTGCCGATTGCTCTTGAAAGAAGACCGGCTGCAACTGAGGAATCAACACCGCCTGAGAGTGCAAGCAATACTTTGCCATCACCTACTTTTTGGCGGATGTCTTTGATAGTATTCTCAACGAAGGAATCCATCTTCCAGTCACCGGCACAACCACATACACCCTTAACGTAATTTTCGAGCATCTTGGTTCCTTCAAGAGTATGAAGTACTTCCGGGTGGAACTGGATTGCATAGAGATTCTTAGACTCATTCTGAGCTGCTGCGACAGGACAGTCTGCTGTATGTGCGACAATTCTGAAGCCCGGAGCTATTTTGGATATATAATCAAAATGGCTCATCCAACAGGATGTTACATTAGTATCACTCTTGTGGTCGTCACATGTAATTCCGGCTACATTGTCTGCCTGACTTCCGACTCCCTTGAATAAAGGTGATGTTGTATCAACAAAAACCTCTGTCTTGCCATATTCGCGCACAGGCGCTTTTTCAACCTTGCCACCGAGAACATGCATCATAAGCTGTGCGCCGTAGCACAGACCAAGCACCGGAACACCGAGATTAAAGAGCTCTTCGGTGCATGTCGGAGCGCCGGGTTCGTAGCAGCTGTTAGGACCACCGGTAAGAATAATGCCCTTCGGATTCATGGCCTTAATCTTCTCGATATCCGTCTTGTATGAGTATATCTCACAGTATACATTACATTCTCTGACACGTCTTGCAACCAACTGGTTGTACTGACCGCCAAAGTCAATAACGACTACCATTTCTCTGCTCATGGTATTTCCTCCTGTATTTTTTATGACTCTATTAATGCTTATTTAAAAGCTTATATAGCTTAGCATTATTCTTATCATACAATAAAAGGTGTGGATTAGCAAGGGGCTTTTAAATTTGGTGGTTACTCTTAGATATAATTCAGATATAAAATAAATCAGGAAAGAAGGAGCTTTGACAACTCTGGCAGATTACAAAGCGGTGGGTGCGGCAGAATTAAGTTTTAGTTAGAAAATGAGACGTTCTGCAAATTCAGCCGGCTGCAGAAAATATACTCTCTCATACATTTTTGCAGGATTATTAAGGGACATATAGCCGCAGTTTATGTAAATCCTAACGGTATTACAAATTGTTTCAATATACTTAAATACAAGCCTATAGGCATGTTTGATGTCACATTAACTTCGGACATTATGCTTAAGAATTCCTCTATTTAGGAAAAAATCAGTTTTGGGCACCAATTAAAATCTCCACTATATCCTTGACAAATGGCACATTTTTATAAGCCTGAACACCTGCTCAGCTGTCAAAATCATATTTTTCCCCGCATTTTCCGAGTTCATTGCCTCGTCAAGTGTAGTCACCGTCCGCAGTATCGGAAAGAATGCATCTATGCCATGTTCATTGCTAAGCACCGCATCATCGGTAACGCACCCTGAAAATGCTATAACAGGTTTGCCATATTTTTTTGCAATGGCAGCCACTCCTATCGGCGCTTTTCCCATAACCGTCTGACTGTCTAATCTTCCCTCGCCTGTGACAACAATATCAGCATTTTTTATATAATTCTCCAGTCTTGTCTCATCAAGAATAATTTTTACTCCCGGCTCTAATACCGCATCAGTGTATGAAAGAAAAGCAAAACCAAGTCCTCCCGCTGCACCTGTTCCGGTCTGATTCATATCTGCCTTCGGATACTTTTCGCCGGTAAGCTTCGCATAGTGTGCAAGCCACTCATCCATCTGTGCAATCATATCCGGCGTTGCACCCTTTTGAGGTCCGAAAACTGCACTGCAGCCTTGTTCACCACATAAAGTGTTCGTCACATCACATGCTACTTTAAAGTGGCATTCCTTAAGCACAGGTATAACGTGCTCATCGGATATCTTTTCAAGCAAAGCCAATCCTTTCGCACCAAATGGAACCTGCCTGCCATCGGCATCTAGAAATTCATAACCTAAAGCATTTAACATTCCTATACCACCGTCATTTGTCGCACTCCCTCCAATGCCTACGATAAAATTACGACATCCTTTTGCTATAGCATCACATATCAGCTCACCAACCCCAAAGGTAGTCGTGTTTAACGGATTTCTTTCCTTTTCATCCAACAATGTAATTCCGGCTGCTGCCGACATTTCTATGATTGCTGTCTTTGCCGCATCTACGATTCCGTAAGCGGCTTCCACCTTAGCTCCAAGCGGTCCTGTAACCATAACCTTCTCAATCCGTCCATTCATTCCAAGTGCCAGCGCCTCCACTGTACCTTCTCCACCGTCAGCCAGAGGACGGACAACTACATTCGCATCCTTCATCGCCCTGTGAATGCCTTCTGATACAGCCGCACCTGCTTCTAATGAACTCAGGCTGCCCTTTAACGAATCGATTGCTACTACAATATTCATATTAATCCCCATTCAGCAGGCACAATGTGCCGAAGGAATTTCGAGCCAAATATCAGATTTGGCTCTCAATAGATGCTATTTGTGATGCCTGCGGCACAAATAGCAATGTGAAAAATCAGATATCAATCTGTATTTTTCACATTGCCTCCATTTTGAATATACGAATAGATTTAAAGTGTCCGGTAAAACTACGTTTTGAAATCAAATAAAATATACATATAATTCCGAACAGCTAATTTTCAAGTATGCTAATAAGTTCAAGTATCGTCCCATTAAGGCTGTCATCAAGCCTTTCAACACATTCTACAACTAAAATGTCCGCCTGCCTTATATCATCGCACACATCATTAACATTGTCACGATGTGCTATACTCACATGTGCAAAATCACGTTCAAGATATGGCATCATGTAGAGTCTGAATGAATCTCCAATCATCACAAATCTGCTGTCATCCGCCGCTGTCGAATCTGTCCTGTAGACTGCGCTCTTTTCCGTGTGGATAAAATCAATCTCACCTTCCGTGTTAAAAAGCTCAACCTCAGGCTTGTAATCAGGAATGTGGTCATAATCTCTCTCGTAATCCTGCCAGCTAAGCCCCGCTGTAATGACAAGCCCCCATATGCAGCTTCCATCCGTATAGCTTACGCTGTCGGGCGAAACATATGCCAGTCCCATAGCTTTGTAAAGTGCCTGTGTCGCAATGAAGCTTCCATAGTGATTCCAATGTGTATCATATTTATAATATGTACTCATTATATTTTTTGCCGCACGAAGTTCCTCCAATGGATAAATGATTTTTATTGATGAATTTTGTCTTGCATAGTCCACAAATCTTTGAACCTTTTTACAGCTGTTTTCAATAGTGTACGTTGGCATGAACTCCGAATAGACCTGCTCCTTGTTCGGTGCAATCATGAACTGTAATTTTATACCACGGCTGTCACAAATCTGCTGTAGTCTCTGCATAAGGCTTAATCTGTCCGCCATCTGATGTTCACTCATCAGATTGCTTCCGCAGTAATATCCGATGCTGTTATCATAATTGCAGAACATCCAGTCATCTCTGCCAAATATTGTTCCGTTCATCTCTCTCGCCGGAAAATATGGCTGATTCAATGCTGCGTCATCACTTTCTCCGGTCTTATTTTCTGTGTCAATATTATCCTTACTCACGTCAACGGTAGTCATATTTTCTAATGTATCCTCAGCAGTCTTAATTTCTGAAGCATTATCCGAATCTTTTTCACCGCTGCCACTACCTGAAACACTATCTGATACGTTTTCGCTGCCCATATTTCCTTTTGTACTGCCTGATGCTATTTCACCATTATTATTCTTCGTATCATTCGAGGTATTTCCTCCATTCATATTCCCTTGCGTATTGCCTGATACTATTTCGCTGCCCTTATTATTCTGCTTATCATCCAACGCATTTCCGCCATTCATATTGCCCGATACATTCTCACTGTTTATATTCTCCTGCGTACTGCCCGGCATATCTCCACTTTCCACATTTCCCTGTGAACCGTCCGGCATACCTTCGCTGCCCTTATTCCCTTGCGTGCTGCCTGATGCACTCCCCATCCCTGTGTTTTCAGGCTCTTTCATACCCTCATTTGATTTTTCAGCCTCACTGTATTTTCCACCTGATAACACACTTTTTTTATCTGCAAGCGCAACAAGAACGGGCTGTACATTTAAGGTGTACGCCCGTTCAAGCTTAGAATTAATCTGTCTGTTAATCGAAATAAGAATACTTCTATATGGTGCATGGTCATTATAATAGGCTTCAAGTTCAGATGTTATATTTCCAATACCTGTTCCACTTGGAAAAGCTGTAAGCTCTCTGTTCTCACCAAGGTCATAATCGAGCTGCTCCATAACACCGGTATTGTTTTTATATACCAATTTGAGTATCAGCCATGAAGCCTGCGGCAGAATGAGCACACAGAGAAATAAAATCATGGAAATGCACCTTATAATTTTTCTCACTTTATTTCCTGAACTTTTTTCCCTCTTCATGTGCCCTCCAAATGAATTTTTATAGACAATCAAGCTGCCTACTGATGATAAGTCTCAAGGAAATCTCCGAGCTTTCCAAATGCCTCCTCAAGCACCTCAACTCTCGGAAGATATACTATACGGAAGTGGTCAGGCTCCTTCCAGTTGAAACCGCCTCCGTGAACTATGAGAACTCTCTTCTCCTTTAAGAAATCATATGCAAACTTCTCGTCATTCGTAATATTGAACTTCTTTGTATCAATCTTCGGGAATGAGTAAAATGCAGCCTTAGGCTTCACAACGCTGAGTCCCGGAATATCATTTATAGCCTTATACATGAACTCTCTCTGTTCATAGATACGTCCACCCGGAACGATGTAGTTCTTGACACTTTGGTAGCCGCCGAGTGCGGTCTGAACTATTGACTGCGCCGGAACATTTGAACAAAGACGCATATTGGAAAGCATATTGATGCCTTCAATATAATCCTTTGCAATCGCTTTGTTACCGCTTAATATCATCCAGCCTACTCTGAAGCCTGCTATCATGTGGGACTTTGAAAGTCCACTGAAAGTTACGCAGAATACATCAGGTGCAAGTGACGCTATTGAAATATGCTCTCCGTCATCCATTACAAGCCTGTCATATATCTCATCCGAAAAAATAATGAGCTGGTTTTCTCTGGCAATCTGTACTATCTGCTCTAAAACCTCCTTCGGATAGAGCGCACCTGTAGGATTGTTAGGATTTATTATTACAATAGCTTTTGTCTTTGAATTAACTTTCTTCTTAATATCATCGATATCCGGGTTCCAGTCAGACTGCTCATCACACAGATAATGGACAACCTTGCCTCCTGCAAGCGTTGCTGTTGCTGTCCAGAGCGGATAATCCGGTGAAGGAATCAAAATCTCATCGCCGTCATCTAAGAGTGCCTGCATACTGAGATTGATAAGCTCACTGACTCCGTTTCCTGTATAAATATCATTGATTTCAACATTCGGAATATTCTTAAGCTGCGCATACTGCATGATAGCTTTTCTTGCAGAAAAAAGTCCCTTTGAGTCGGAATAGCCCTCACAGTCTGTGAGCTGCTGTCTCATATCGTAGACAACCTCCTCCGGTGCCCTGAAACCAAACGGTGCCGGATTTCCGATATTGAGCTTTAAAATATGCATTCCTGCGTCTGCCATACGATTAGCTTCCTCGACAACAGGACCTCTCACATCATATAATACATTGTCAAGCTTCGATGATTTTGAAAACTGTCTCATAACATTATCTCCCATTTTATCTGAATATGCTTTATCTGAACTTTTTATATCGTACACTGATTTTTCGGTATCAGCCTTAGCTTTCTTCACCTCAGGCTCGGTTTCCGCAAGCCACTTCTCATCAACACCGAGTGTCTTTGCAAGAACACTTAAAATATCCTTCCTCGGCTCGCTCTTTCCGCTGAGGTACTGGCTCATATGGCTCTTCCCGATGTGCACACCACATTCACGGCCAATAGGTTGTGCAAGCCTGATCACATCAACCTGCTTTAACCCCTTGGCCTCCATCGCCTCTTTTAGTCTCTGTGCAATTCCTGACATATAAAACCTCCACATCTAAGTAAGCTGCCGATAAATGGCATTATGTCCTGTCTGTTTTCGCTCAATAACAAACACAACAAAACATCTCTAATCAAATACTATGTTATAAGGATTAAAAGGTATTCTGCCACTCATTTGATATCTGCGAATTGCCCCACTTTAAAACAGCTTCCGCAATTCTAAAACATTCGAAATCAGCATTATTATTTTCTCATAATGCTGTAACCTTTTCCACTATACCACCAAACATTGAACTTTTCAATATCTACGTTGAACTTTATATAAATCTTATTTGCAAGTTCAATTTACTTCAATATTTCCTTCAGCATATAAGTCCTGTTAAACGGAAATTCAAAGTAATATCCGTCCGCAAAATCCTGTGTCATGGCAATCATCTGCCTTGCAAGTTCAATTCCTACAACCTCGCCTTCACGCCTGCCTGCATTTTCCGGATAACGCTCCACAAGCTCATCCGGAACATTCACACCGGCAATCTCATTTTTCATAAATAGAGCATTTTTCCGGCTGATAAGAGGCATTATACCGCAGAGTATCCTCGCACCTGTCTCCTTTTTTATATATCTTAGGCGCAGCACGTCCTCCTCACAGAACACAGGCTGCGTTAGAAAGAACTGCGCTCCTGCCGCCATCTTCTTTCTTACACGTCCAAGTTCAACATCTATGTTCCTTCTTCCCTGGTTAATCGCTCCTCCGTAGCACAGAGGACTGTCTGCAAATACTTCCTCATTCATCTCCTGAGCTATCTTCATAAGCCCTACAGAGTCAAAATTGAACACTGACTTTACAGTCTCTCGCACCATGGACGGAAGAGGATCACCTGTTATAATAAGCATATTATAGATGTCATTGATTCTTGAACCCATGAACAGTGAGCGCATCGCAACCGCATTCTTATCACGGCAGCATATATGCGGCATGACATCCATTCCTGTCTCACGTCTTACTTTGCCAGCCATCAGGACTGAATCAACTCTTGTACGCCCGGAAGGAGAATCCGGAAATGTCAGCACATCCACACCCATTCCAACAAGTGCATGCGCCGATTCAAGCAGCTTCTCATCATTGGCATTAAAGGGCGGTGCAAGTTCAACAGCTATGAACTTCTTTTTCTTTATATTGCCGTTATCGTCATACAAAAAGCCTCTCATTTTTGCCTGCTTTGGCTCATCTGTGTGCTCATCAGGTGTCTTTTTCTCGTATCTTGGAAGCTTTTCAAGCTCTGTGCACATTTTTTCTATAGATTCAGGTTTTGTTCCACAGCAGCCGCCTACAATATCCACGCCTTTTTTTGCAATCTGCGCCATCTTTCCGGCAAAATATGCAGGTGCGCCGCCAAAATGCATATGATTTCTTGTAAAATCCGGATAACCGGCATTAGGAAGTGCCAAAAAAAACTTATTCTTAGAAAGCCCCAGTCCATCAATAAGCTGTGACATATGTCCCGAACCAACGCCACAGTTAAGCCCGACAGCATCAACATCAAGCTTTGCAGCATCCTCAATAAGCCTTTTAGCGCTGAGTCCGGCTGCGCTGTAGCCGTACTGATTCACACTAAAGCTGATACTTATGAAAATATCACTTGAACTTTCTCTAAGATACTTTATTGCAGGCAGAATATCCTCATAATCCGCAAATGTCTCAAAGTGAACTGCATCAACTCCCTGTTCAAGCATAATGGAAGCAAGGCGCATATATTCCTTATCTTTACCATTTTTTGCAAAGCCCATCCCATCAGGTATAGGTCCTATATCACCTGCTATATAGATTTGCCTGACACCACTGCTTTTTACTGCTTCCTGTGCAAGCTGCACGGCTGCTGTTATATTTTCTTTGACCTTATTTTCATCATCGGACAGCAGGCTGCTGTTAGATGCATATGTATTAGTCCTTATGTAGCGTGCCCCGGCATTTATATATTCTGTATGAATTGCGATAACTCTGTCAGGGTGCAGTATATTCGCCGCCTCCGGAAGTTCATCCGAGCCATATTTATCCGCATAGTAAGTTCCAAAGGCGCCATCCGCCGCAAGTCTGTTATTTTTTAGATATTCCCGTAAGTTCATTTTGTCTCCTGTTTTTATATTTTTATTTCATGCATACTGCAAGCAGCACTTATAATACTTCAACTAATTAGAAGCTTTAAGGTTTCACTTTCAAATAACCATAACACTGCATACTGCAAGCATTTCCTGTCGTACTGCAACCAATGGCATTCGCAATCTGCTTTCACTTCCTGCTCATAAAAACGCTTCATATCTCCATCCTGTACTTGGTTTGTGCCAAACATCTGATTCTGAATATGCTGAAGGTATGCGCTCTCAGGCTGAACCTTCCTGTGTCCGGCACTTTCCCATCGAAAGCAGCTTCAATGTTGAACTCGTAAGCCTTCACATTATCCTGACAATTCACGCTGTTATAGGCTTCATTCTCCGCTTCACCCATTATAATACAGTGGACTTTGCCATAATCCGGCTTGAAGCCATCCATATCCACAGTCACAACACAGTCAAAATCCCACGGATTTACAAGCTTTACAATAAGTTCATTTTTCGCAGTATCATATGATACCGTGTGGAAAATATTTTTATAACGTGAATCTGCCAAAAACAGCTCATCATCCAGCTTATTTTCAACCACATAATCGCCCATGTTCCTTGAATACATTTTCTGTACAAGAAAACTTGGGCTTGGGAAACATTCTGCATCATTAAACCATATCATGTCAGGTGTCCACTGTGCATAGCCAAGTCTTGCAAAAAGGGGGGCATACGATGCGAGCACAACCACATCGGCATTTTTCTCAACTCCTGTAAGAAATGCTGCCTCACAAAGTGCTGCCCCAAGTGTATTTTTAGAGCTGTCCATAGCCTGCTTTTGAACATGAGCCGCATATTCTCCTGCGAATACCTTGACGTTTCTTGGATATTTATCATAAAAGCGAGCATTTTCCAAGAACCACTCCGGCGAGCAATAGTAGTGCTCATCAACCGCATAGACAAAATTCTCCTGTCCTTTATTGCGATAAAAGTCCCATGCCTTTGTATAATAGTCCGATTTGACATCAGGACCTGCCGAACCTATGAGCTTTATATCAGGATATTTTTCATGGACTGCCTGCTCAAAAAGACTATAGCGCTTAAAAAATTCTGACTCCTTTGTCTCCCACTGTTCATTTCCTATTCCAATCATCTCAAGATTAAAGCTCTCAGGATGTCCCATCTTGGCTCTTAATCCACCCCACTTCGTATCGGCAGAGCCGTTTGCAAACTCTATAAGGTCTAACACGTCCTGAACATACTCCCTGAATTCATCTGATTCAAGCCTTACCTTCTGCGTTGACTGGTACTGGCAGGCAAGACCGACATTCTGAACCGGAAGAGGCTTTGCTCCTATGTACTCACAAAGCAGAAAATACTCGTAATAGCCTATATCATAGCTCTGGTTGTAGTGGCTGAATGTGCCCGCAAAAAAAGGCTTCTCCTCATTGCCATGAACAGCCCAGCGGTTCCATGTACGCACCCTGTCCTCACGTCTTCCGACTGTATGCTTCCACTGATACCTGTTGCTAAGCTCATTGCCTTCTACAATGCACCCACCCGGAAAACGCATAAATCCCGGCTTCATGCTCTTTAACAGCTCTACAATGTCTTTTCTGAACACTCCACACACGGCATCGTCCGCTATGAATGAGAAAAAATCAGCACACAATGTACATCCGTCAGATATTTTTGCCTCATCTAACTCAACCACAAAGGGTTCAAATCTCTCCTCTTCCCGCGCCTCAAGCGCTGCCTCATATCTGACCCACTCACCTGTCACGCATCCTGTAAGCATGCATGTCTGACTTCCGATTCTCACTCTGACAGCTCCGTCATAGCTGTCACTCTTAAGATAAGCACTCACATGGTATTTCATGCCCCTGCGGATATAGATTCCGTCATAAGCCTTGTTCGCAAAACCGCACTGCCCTTTTTTTGGTTCAAATACAAGATAATGCGGTGCCGCTTCTGACACAGGCTTATCACTGCTTATCGACAATACAGCTCCATCACCTTTTGTCGGATAAGCAATCCACCCATACAGACCGTCATACTTAGTCGAATAATTGTCCTTATAGCCCAATGCCTCAACGAACTCAAATGCCGCATTTTCAAGCTGCTGTGCGCTTATACCTCCATCACAGCAATAGTTGATATCCTCGTAAAATACACCGAACATTCCCGGATTTATATCCGCAGTCTTATTATTTTTTATATGTAATCTTCTCTCAACAGCTCCTGCCATGTCCCTCTCCATCTCTGCGCCGGCACACTCTCCGGCACTCTGACATATTAAAGTAATAAATACATTATAGATGTAAACTTCAATAATGACAACCTCAAATGTGATTTATGCGTCATCATCACATATCATAACCCGGAATACACACCAAAATCCAAAAAAAATGTGAACACCCTTCAAAATACAATTTCTGATGATATAATGAGCGAAAGAGAGCTATTCCGGAATATGATTCGGGTGTCAAAACATGCTCTGTAAACTTAATTGTGTATAACATGTTATATTTATACATATCACGACTTTGGGAGAAGCTTAGTTGTTCTTAGGACTCTGCTAGTTTCCCAGCCAAAAGCAGCATGGATGCTGCTTTAAAAGCAATGCTATGATTCAGACGCATAGGTTCCACAAAGCACACTGACTATGTAACCTACAATGCAGGTACTGACGAGATAACCCAATATGGACTTGACAGACTGTCAGCCTTATCGAAGCCGTGAACTCTATTGTGCTTAACAAGAACAGTTCCAATAAGTAAAATTATTTTATAAGAAAACCATGGATATGGGATTAGCTGCTACAGTAAGCAGCTGACCCATACCCATGGTTTTCTTATATCTTATTATTATATATCAGGGGCAGAAGTCCGATGCAGGCTTGTCCGCATAAGGATTTTTGACATTGTGACCCGTCAAAAGCATGAGCAAGCAGCCATTTTCCAAAGAAAAATATGTGAATTACGAATGTTTTACTTTCTATATCCTTCTATCCCATCTTTAAGTCTCTTAAGTCCGTCCTCAAGTCTTTCTCCGGGACATGCTATATTGAGCCTTAAGAACTTCTCTCCCGTTCTTCCATACTGCACTCCGTCCGAGAGATAGAGCCCTGTGCGCTCCCTTATGCTGTCGGCAAGCTCCTCCGAATTGTCGCATACCGCTGAACAGTCAAGCCAGAGAAGATACGTTGCCTCGGAATGTATGAGCTTTATCTTGGGAAGCTCTGTTTCTATGAACTGTGTCACTCTCTGCTTATTTTCATAAATATACTCTCTTAGTGCATCCAGCCATTCACCGCCATCTCTAAAGGCTGCGACTGCTGCCCATATTGCGAATGCGTTCGGCTCTGCCACCTCGTCAGTGTTCAGTCCACGGTTAACCTTATGGCGCAGGAATGGGTCCGGCACAATAGCTGCTGCCGTCTGCAAGCCCGCCATGTTAAAGGCCTTAGTCGGTGCAACACATGTAATGCTTATCTCGCGGCATATGTCGGAAGCTGACGCAAACGGAATATATCCCTTATCCGGGTCAGTTATGTCGCAGTGTATCTCATCAGATACTACTATAACATGATGCTTCTTTGCAAGCTCACCGACATGTGCCAGTGTCTCTCTGTCCCATATCTTTCCCACAGGATTATGAGGATTGCAGAATATCATCATCGTAGTCTGGGGCTGCGCCATAGCTTCCTCTAACTTCTCAAAATCAATAGAATACTCGCCGTTTTCATAGCTTAGCGGACACTGCAATACATTACGCCCATTATTTACTATGGAATTGAAGAAAATATTGTAAACAGGAGTCTGAATCAGCACATTCTCCCCCGGTGTCGTCAGCTTTCTTACCACACTTGATAAAATAGGTACAACACCTGTCGAGAATATAAGCCAATCCTTTTCAATATGAAAATTATGCCTTTTCTCCCACCACCCGCAGTATGCTTCGTTCCACTCATCCGGTATTATGGAATAGCCAAACACTCCATGCTCGACTCTCTTTTTTAAAGCCTCGATAATCGCCGGTGCAGTCTTAAAATCCATGTCTGCAACCCACATCGGAAGCTCATTATCCTTCACATCCCACTTAAGAGAATGTGTCCCACGTCTGTCAACAGCCGTATCAAAAGCTCGTCTGTATTCTTCTTTCATGCCAAACCTCTTTTCTAAATTACATTATAAGAATCCCTACCACGCAATCTCATCCGTCTTATTCTTGATATCACCGCATACAATCTTAGTCCTGCCTTCATCAATATAATCCTTCTGTATGATAAGATTGTCGATGTAGTCAGCCTTAATCGTTCCTGATGATGGGTTTAGCACGCTTGTTATGCCGCTCGTTATCTCAACGTCAACACTTGAATACTCAAAGGCAAGTGTTGTATTGATGAGCTTACAGTTCTTCATAACAAGATTGTCAATGTAGCACATGCCCTGAAGGCTCTCGATTGTACAGTTGATAAGAGTTAAGTTCTTCGCATTCCAGCCAAGGTACTCGCCGGATATGAATGAATCGTATACAGTCACATTCTCTGTATTCCAGAAAGCATCCTTAGAAAGAAGCTTGGAATTGCGGATTTCCATGTTCTTAGTCCCATCAAACGAATAATTTCCTACAAGTGTGAAATTATCTGCCTTGATATTGTTGGTATTAAATGCAAAATAATCTCCCTTTGCGAACACGTTCTCCATCGTCACATTGTTGCAATTCCAGAGTGTCTCTGCGGCATTCGGAAAAGATACATTCTTAAGTGTGACTCCATCTGCCTTTCTGATATTTTTCGGAGCCTCGATGACCGTATCCTCAATGCTTATATTGTCCGTGTACCATATTCCGGCTCTTGCCATGTCAAAAAGTGTACAGTTTTTAAGACTTATATCCTTACAGTACCATAAAGGATACTTATATCTGAAAAGTGTTGTGTCTATATCGAGCTTCCTACACTCCTTAAGAGGTGACTCTCCCACATCGAACACCGAATCACTTATCTTAGCTTCGACTGTATGAAAAAGAGCACGCTCCTGTGTAAATGTCTGCTGTGTAAATTCCTGCATTTTATTTTCTTCCTCCTGATGCATATATAATTATTATCTGCAATAATCACACACATGAATATTTCCTTCATGTAGTGCAATTATCTATCAGCGGCACAGATTTTGTCAAACAGCAATATATTCACAAAATCATGCAATTTTTGATTATACTTCATAAACCTAACTTTAGGTCAAGTGTTATTTCTTCTTCTGTAAGCTCCTGCTGTGGTGCAAATTCATCTCCTGCCATATATTCATATATCGAATTTAAAAGTGCCCTCGCTTCAGGGTACATCTGACTCTTATGAAGCTCCATAGTCGACAAAAGCACTTTTCCTCCCATACAGTTAAATTCGATAAGCTGTGCCATAGGCCGAAGAAATGCATAGCTGTCCATCTCAGTGACTATTGCCTTCATTGTTCTTGGAAGTATTATGGCACGCTTGACAGCCATAATCCACCACTGCCAGTCGGTATGCTTATCTGTCGGAAAATTCCTAAATACAGGATGTGAGGCATCTATAAGCTGACCCATTCCGCCCTCCTGCGAAGCAAAGGTTCCCACCGACCAGAAATCAGTTGTAAACTGTGTCTTTATTGATACCGGCATACTCTCCTTGTCAGCGTCAGGCGCTAAAAATACTCGCCCGCCCTTTCTTAGTATCTCCCTTGTCCTATCATCAAATACTCTCGTCTCATAAACATTTTCAGGACATTTTGGTGCTGCTTTTGCATATACCCACAACGGATATGAGCTTGTACAGCCTCCTATATCCACAGTAAATGTAAGTGCAGATGACTTATCGATAAAATCAAGAGAAATATCTATCGTACCTACATCCGTGTATTCACCTGCCGGACATGATACCTTTCCAAGACTTCCGGCTAAAATATGCCTGCCGCATCCATGTCTATCCGAAGCACAGCTTCTAAGGTCAATTGAAAATCGAGCCTCACCTTCAACCGCACTCTTTCCAAAATTAGCCATCTCTACCCTGACTGTAAGCCTTTCCCCTGCTTCATAGGTATATTTTTGTAATCTTACAAGCGGCATGCTCTCCTTGAAAAATTCCGAAAAACGCTCCGGTTTGGCAAATGAAAAAGGCTTAGGTTCAAGATGAGAGTTCATCATTCCGACAAGTGCTGTTCCCTGCCCCGGAAAATCCTGTAATCCCAGAAGAGATATACCTGACAGCTTCCTTGTACGCATCGCAGCCTCGATCTCCTCGCGGTATGCAAGTCTTGAAAGCTCTCCTGTCGCTTCGACATACTCCTTCCAATTTTTAAGGAGTCCTCTGTCCTCCACACGTTTTTTTATAAGCTCAAGATTTACAGGCTCCGACACACCCATGAATTTATCAAGCTCGTCAAAATCCGGCAATACCTCGAACTGACCCACCTCAAAGCTGAATACAGGCTTTTTGTACTGCTCTCTTATCTTCTCCATAGCAGCATTGTAGTCATGGTCAGCCGATGGATAGCTCTCATTGATATAACCTCTCATGCCGGAAAAGGTTCCTCGTATCACAACCTCATGGCAGCTCTGCGAAGTATAGAAATCACTCGCATCGTCACATCCACGCTCACCATAGAACGTATTCGAGCCGTCAGCATACATTCTTGTATCATCAAGCTTCTTTGCAAGCTGCACAAGCCTGCGCATCCTCTTGCCACCCTTTTCCTTTGCCTGAAGCTCATTTCCAAGAGTCAGCATCACAAAGGACGGATGGTTTGCAAGCGTCTTTATTATTCCTGTAAGCTCAGCTTTATAGTACTCATAACTCTCATCCGTCTCAAAGGCATCCTTAGGATTCCAGTTTGAAAGCTCCGGCTGTAATAACATTCCAAGCTCATCTGCTGCGGTAAAAGCTGCCTCTGGCTCGCAATGCGAGTGAAAACGGACACAGTTAACTCCATAGCTTTTATACCTGCCAAGTATATCCCTCCACTCCCTGACCGTCATCGGAGAATGCCCTGTTTCGGGATACTCAGCACAGTTAGCTTCACTTCTTAAGAAAATTGTCCTGCCGTTTAATGCAAGACGCCCTCTGCCATCATCGCCAAAGTCTCTCACGCCGAAGCTTACAAAGCACTCATCTGTACTCTGCGTAAGCTCTAATGAAGCAGTAAGCTCATATAAGCTTCCCTCGCCTTCATCCCACAGCCTGATATCATCCTTCAGCTCAAGCCCTGTGAATTTATATGTTCTTATTTTATATGTTTTTATATCTTCAAACTTATATCCTGCATTTTCACAGTCCTGATTTAAAGTGCCCTCATTCTCCTGCAATATGTCACAATCCGTCAATTCAATTATTTCATTGTGTAAAAGTGCTTCAGACCTTAGTTCAATATGCCCGGCCTGTCCATGCCCGGATGCGACATCCACCTGCACATCAATACAGAAATCGCTTCCTGCCTGTTTTTCATGTACTTTTTGTATCCTTTGCGTACCAATCATCTCAACATTCTGAACACTATTCCTATTCGTATCAGCCTTTTTATGCGGATAGACTCTCACTGCCGCAATAAAGTCCTGCGGCTTAGTATACATACACAGCTCTCCGATAAGACCATTCCAGTTAGTCTGAGTCTCATCCGTTGCTGCCGATGAATAGCATATAGCATCCTTTGGCATACCCGGATAGCTGTTATCTGACACGAATTTAAATTCATGCTCTCCTGATGAAATACCGGTAAGCTCGAATATATACGGAGTGCTGAGCGTCCCCTGAATAAAAGGCTTGCATTCAATGCCATCTACCAATAATCTGAGTGCTCTTGCACGCTCCACTTTTACAAACAGCCTGTCATTTTCATATTCATCTATATTAATCCTGCGGCTTATAAGTGCTTCCCCTTCATAGGTATGCCGTCTTGTAAATCTTGTTGCGATAGGCGCATCCTTGTCCACTTCGCCATCAGCATTTCCAAGCGCCGCATCCGGATGCCACTGATTCGCACCGAAGTCTTTATGTCCAATATTATTCTCATCTAAGGTTCCCGGAAGCACCATCTGCCCCTGTGTGCCATCCGCTAATTTAACGTCCCACAATCCATCCAATGATATTTTCATCACTCTTTCACTGCCTCCCATATTCTTGTAATCGTATCCTCAATGCGCTCAGCATACACACCGCAGTAATTGATAATAAGCGTGTGCGTGTCAGCACATACCTCCGGCATATATTCCGATGTACATGCCACATTTATATCCTTCTGTCTTATTCTCTCCACTAGCTTCTTATCGGATATTTCCGTACTAAGTTCTAAGAGAAAATACGTCCCCGAACTTATTTCATGAATCTTAGAAATCTGTGCCATGGGCGAATTTTTCACCGCCTCAAAAAGTTTTCCTCTCTGCGACTTAAAGTAGTTACGCATATGATTTATATGGCGCTCAAAATACCCCTCCGATATAAATCTTGCAAGCGCATACTGCTCCATGCTCGGAACTGTTCCCGAATAGAAGCTTAAGCCTTTGCTGTAGCGCATTGCAAGCTCATAAGGCAATACCATATAGCTTATGCGAAGAGACGGAATCAGTGTCTTTGAAAATGTATTAAAATATATAACCCTTCCGTTTCCATCCATGCTGTAGAGTGTTGGCGCAGGTCTGCCCTGATACCAGAACTCACTGTCATAATCGTCCTCGATTATATAATAATCCTGCCTTTTTGCCCACTCAAGAAGCTGTGTCCTTCTCTTAACAGGCATAACAGTGCCAACAGGAAAATGCTGTGCAGGTGTGACATGCACTACGTTGCAACCGCTCTCATAAAGGCTTGTCATATCTACACCATACTCATCCCTCGACACCGGCTTCCATTTTGCATGGTACATGTCATAAAGTCCTGTTATCTTCCTGCTGCCTACATTTTCCACTGCCCACGCTGCATCAGGCAGAAGACAGAACAGTTTTGCGTACATGCTCTCAGTGCCCGAGCATATGATAATCTGTGATGGCAGCACCTGCATTCCTCGAAATTCATGCAAAAATTGTGCAAGAGCAAGTCTTAGCTCATACACTCCATTATACGGAACCGTCTTTAGAAGCTGCTCCGGTCTGTCCGCCAACGTGTCACGAAGAAGCTTAGCCCATGTTGAAAAAGGAAATCTGTTTCTTCTTATCCTGTTAGATTTCAAATCTGCAAAATAGGCATACTCGAACTCTTCCTCCGGCTTAGGTCTTATAAGGCAGCTCGCCTGCGGAGCCTGTCCGGTATCATTTACAAAATAGCCTTTTTTTTCAAAGCTTGTTATATATCCCTCCAAAAGAAGCTGTGCATATGCATTCTCAACCGTAATCACACTTACATTGAGATGCTTTGCAAGACCTCTCTTAGAAGGAAGCTTATCACCGGCAGGTATTCTTCCTGAAAGTATATCATTTTTTATACACCTGTACAGATAATCATATAAAGGCAGCTCCTTTTTGTCCTCCATATTATATGTGAGCATCTGCATGCCTCCGATTAGAAATTAAATAATTCTTATACATATCATATCCTCGAATTGCTCCGCTGTAAAACAGCTCCCGCAATTCTAAAACATTCGGAATCCGCTGATTTACTGCGTAAATCGCTGCTTCCTCATGTTTTGCGGGTCCCAAGTTCAAAAGCCTAATCGTGCAAGCACGAACGGCTTTTTGACCTTTTGACCCTGATATCATAATATTTTACAGTTCAGTCATCACACAAGCATGTGGTCTTATTTCATATTCAAGCACTCTGTCAGAATCCACAGCATACCCGGATAAATCAACCTTAAAGGTCTTCTTTTCGTCAGAAAGATTAAACAATGCTATATAGCTTGTCTTATCCACCGCCTTGTCGCTTACCGGTTCATTTATCCACATGGCAAAGCTGTCATTGTGTGCAAGCTGTCTGCCATGCCTGCCCTCACCTAATAATCCAAGCACCTTGGTATTTGTGATAATCGAATATGTAGATACATCAAGCTGCGTAAGCTCACAGCCAAGCATGAGAGGCGAGCCGAACATGCACCAAAGCAGCATCATGGTGCGCTGTTCATCCTCAGTAAAATTGGTTTTCCTCACCTCTCCGAAGCCCTTTCCGATAAATCTTAACGGAAGCATATCACAGTCAGGATAGCAGCCGCTCTTAACATGATCCTGCCACTGCTCGCATTTTGTGAACATATTCTTCAGTGCATCCCAGTTATCCCAGAAGTCATCGGTTATTCTCCACATGTTGGCGTATTCACTGTAATGCCATGCTTTGTCAATATGTGCCGGACCCGGTGAAAGACTTAACACAATCGGTCTGCCACATTTTAAAACAGCTTCATGAATCATACGCATCTCATGCCATCCCGAAAAATATGCAGGCTCTCTGTACATCCGGCTGTCACATATATCGTCACACTTTATAAAATCTACGCCCCACTCAGCGTACATCGCTATGAGTGAGTCATAATATGCCCTGCCTGCGGCATTATCCTTAACACCATACATGTCAGGATTCCAGCCGCATATTGAATAAGCGTCCGCCGCCTCATCCGCTGTGTATTCACTTCCATATATAGGCAGATGTCTGTGCGCTGCCTCCCTTGGAATGCCTCTCATTATATGTATTCCAAACTTCAGACCCTTCTCATGTATATAGTCCGCAAGCCATTTAAAGCCGCTTCCGTCTGCCGATGATGGGAATCTCTTAGGTGACGGCTGCAGCCTTCCATACCCGTCCATCTGAATATCACCAAACGGAATATATTGGTATTCCTTTCTTCTTGTCCCTGCATCATTTGAATACCATTCAATATCCACAACAATGTACTCCCAGCCATAATGCTTAAGATTCTTTGCCATATAATCAGCATTCGATGTGACATCAAGCTGTGTGACTGTTGTGTCGTAATAATCATAGCTGTTCCATCCCATCGGAGCTGTGAGTGCAAAATCATTTTTGTTCATGCTGACCCTCCATGCCGCCCTATAGCGGTGAAAAATAATAAGTTGCACCCTGAAATATTTTATTGTACAATAGATAAAATTAAAATACTTGAGAGGTGCAGTATGTCTGTTTCAAATACATCCAACATCAAAGTTATCGGCGTTGCCGGCGGCAGTGCGTCCGGAAAAACCACTATTGTCAATATAATTCGTGAACACTTCGGTGACAATCTCGCTGTGCTAAGCCATGACAGTTACTACAAGGCTCACAATGACCTCAACTATGAGGAGCGTTCTAAGTTAAACTACGACCATCCTGACTCTTTTGAGACTGACATGATGGTTGAACATGTGCGTATGCTCAAAAAAGGCATACCTGTTGAAGTCCCGATCTATGACTACTCAATCCACAACAGAAGCCAGGCTGTAACACTTGTAGAGCCTAAAAAGGTTATCATCGTTGAAGGAATCCTTATCCTCGAAAACAAAGCTCTCCGCGATGAGATGGATTTGAAGATTTTTGTAGATACCGATGCTGATGAGCGCCTTATGAGACGTATCAAGCGTGATATGGCAGAGCGTGCGCGTACTGTCGAGTCAATACTCACACAGTACCATGACACAGTAAAGCCGATGCATGAAGCATACATAGAGCCGTCTAAGAAATATGCAGATATCATAATTCCCCGCGGCGGTCAGAACACATCAGCTATCGAACTTCTGCTAAGCCATATTGACTCGCTTTTAAAGCTCAGCTAAACATAACCTGATAACTTAATTTTACATTACATCAATGCAGCCTATAATATCCATTATTAAAGGCTGCATTTTTTATTCCGGATATACAAGTCTTTCAGGACTGATATTATCTAACACTTCTGCCTTGAACTTGCGTGCGTATGTCTTAGCCTCCATGACATTATTGTCAAGGTAGTTTCCGCAGTCTCTAGGTGAATATCCCGGTATATCGCACTCTTTGTCCGAAAAATTGATTATAAAATCAATCATGTCCCTTATAACTCCAACTATATCTTCTGACTCTAAATCGCCCGCAAGGATAACATAGAAGCCTGTTCTACATCCCATAGGTCCGAAATAAATCGTTCTGTCCTTCCACTCTTCATTATTTCTCAAAAATGTCGCACCAAGATGCTCAATAGTGTGAATGCCTGCTGTATCCATAACAGGCTCAACATTCGGTCTTGTAAATCTAAGGTCAAAGGTTGTTAAGACCTGCTCACCAAGTCTGTCCCTTCTTGATACATAGATACCTGTAAGAAGGTCTATGTGATTTACAGTAAAGCTTGCAATCTTATTCATAAAATCATATTCCTCTCTTTATATTTTTATATTTTTTCACTGTCTGTGCTACCTTCTAACTGTACCACATTTATTTTGATTTTTAAAGGCTGTTGTGTTATATTCATTATGGCAGTTTATATATGTGCGGCATAGAATATGATATCAGGGTCAAAAGGTCAAAAAGCCGTTCGTGCTTGCACGATTAGGCTTTTGAACTTGGGACCCGCAAAACATGAGGAAGCAGCGATTTACGCAGTAAATCAGCGGATTCCGAATGTTTTAGAATTGCGGGAGCTGTTTTACAGCGGAGCAATTCGAGGATATCAAATGAGGGGCAAAATACCTTTTGACCCTCATATCATAATATATAATGAAAACACACTTTTAACTGCCTGACTCTATCGTGCTTAAAGCACAGAAACGGATTTTTTATGGAAAATGAGACACAGCTAAAATCATACATGACCGGCGAACAGCTGCTCACACTCTCCATGGATATGGGTGAAAAGATGATAATATGCGGTGCCGAAGCTAACCGCGTTGAAGATACAATAAGAAGAATATGCCTTGCATACGGCTGCACTAAGGTTGATGTATTCTCAATAACATCATATCTGTCTGCCACAATAAGACTGCCTGACGGCACACATGACACACAGACAAGACGTATCCACTCTTACAGCAACAATCTTGACAAGCTTGAACACTTGAATGCTATTTCCCGCTATATATGCTCTAACACTCCGGCATATAATAATATTGAGGAAGAGATATCGGACATCAGGAAAGCACGCAATTTTCCATGGTATATATCACTATTCGGATACATCCTATCAAGCGTCGCATTCGCTGTCTTTTTCGGAGGTTCACTCTGCGATGGGCTTATAGCAGGACTTCTGTCAACCATTGCCTATGTGCTTGACATGAAAATAAGACCGCTAGGAATCAATATGTTAATGTACAATTTTTTCTGCACATTTCTGCTCGGAGTTCTCGCACGCTTTATAAGTCTTACAGGCTTTATAGACAATCTCGACAAAGTATTTATCGGACTTGTAATGTTATATATTCCGGGAACACAGATGACCAACTCTCTGCGCGATATCCTATGTGGCGATATAATGTCAGGACTGCTGCGGCTTATCGAGGCAGTAATTCTTGCAATATCTATAGCTCTTGGATTTGCAACCTCCATTGTCGGGCTTAACTTATTTATACATTGACATAGGTATATAGGAAAGAGGAATTCTATGCTTCAAAAATATATAATACAGGTAATAGCCGCAGGGCTTGGTGCCGGCGGTTACTCGATACTTTTTAACATAAGACGCGACAAGCTTTTATTCGCCTCAGCCGGAGGTTCGCTTGCATGGATAATCTACATCCTCGCATCACAGTTTACTGCAAATGCTTTCATTACCAACATGCTCGCCTCCGCATTTGCCACATTATACTCCGAGATACTCGCCCGCACAAAAAAGGCCCCGACGACTGTATTTCTCATTCCATCTGTCATGCCAATGATTCCGGGCGGCGGACTCTTCTACACTATGTCGGCAGTTATCAGTAACAACACAGCACTTTTTGAAAAATATTTTGTGACAACCATAGAAACGGCACTTGGAATAAGTATCGGAATCATGTTCATGTCATTAATCGGAGTCAAGCTTATAAAAAAAGGTATATCAAAATTATAATTGACCGAGCAAAGCGAGGGATGCTTCTTGTCCGAAGGACAAGAAGGTGGATATGAAATAGAATTAGAACAACGTGAATTTACAGCCAAATAAAATATTTCCCATTGCATAATATCCATGTATTACGAATACAAAATCTAACACAATATACACTTTTAGGATGACAAAAGCCTAATGCGACATACGCCTTTAATAAGTCATTATGTCTTTACACCGTAATCATATGATGCAGCTAATTTCAACGGAATTTCTTAATATGTTTTAAGGAGAGGATAATAGATGAATGAGATTGATTTATCAGCCAGGTTAAAGCAGCTAGAAGCTGAAGTAGACAATGAAATTCAAATACAGAACGATACAAGGCAGAAAATATGGGAAGAGATGACAGGTCATAAGGCTGTTACATCCGTAACAGACACTTTCTCTGTAAAATTAACGGATAATCCTCTGTCAGAACGCAATAACCCGGACAACTCCAAGCCTTCACACAGCTCTACAGACAATAACAGGATAACTCTTGAAGATATCAACGCTCCTGTTATCACCAACGATGATTTCTCCGGCGAAAAATGGGCGCTCACACTCGCCGGCGGCGGTGCTAAAGGAGCCTACCAGCTAGGTGTGTGGGAAGCTCTGCGCAAGATAAAGCTTGAGAAAAATCTAATAGCTGTATCAGGTTCATCCGTCGGCGCTCTCAATGCCGCCCTCATCTCACTTAATGACTTTGATACTGCCAAGACAATATGGACTTCCATCATGCCAAAGCAGTTTTTAGATATCAATTTAGATACCATCATAGGTCCTCTTGACACACTTGTCAAACGAACACTCACAAATGGGCTGTGCTCGCGCGATGGACTCATAGGTATCATAGACCAATATCTAAAGCTTGACGAACTCGCTTCATCGCACATTCCCGCATATGTCTGTGTGTCAAAATACAATTCCGACTGCATCGAATGTCTGAACGATAAACCGCAGGCTGAATATATAAGCCTTAGTGAAGTCACTCCTGATGACGCAGAGAAGTTCCTGCTCGCATCATCAGCAATGCCATATATCTACCCACCGGAAATTATCCATGGAAATGTGTACCGTGACGGCGGTCTATCCGACAATGTTCCTGTATTTCCCATGACCAGTGTCGGTGCCGACAAGCTCATTGTCGTGAAGCTTGAACCTGATGACAAGGTTGACACAAGTCTGTATTCCAAATTCAATGAGGTGGTCGAGATTGTGCCAAGCCGTGAAATCGGAGACCTGTTCGATGGCACACTCGAATTTAACAATAAGAATGTGGACTTCCGTATTCTCCTCGGATACTATGACACACTAAGAACCTTCAGCCTACGAATGTACCGCTTAAACGGTATACCGACAGACCCGGCTGAAAAAAAGCGCCGCGAGGACGCCGACTACGAAAAAATAATCGCCGCCTTAAAACGCAAACGTGCCTTAAGCAGTGCCGGAAGCAATATCGATAAGCTGAAAGACTTTCTTGATAATAAGAATTGAGAGTCCTTAGAGCACCTTGCTTCGTTCAATAGAGCTGATATGTATAAATATAACATGGTATACATCAATGCGTCTTACTCACTTCTAAGCGCCACAACCGGATCCTTCTTTGCCGCCATCTTAGCAGGTATAAGCCCGGCAATAAATGTAAGTGCCATGCTTATGAGCACAAATATAAGTGCTGCCATCCAAGGAAGTCCGGCTACATTTGAGATGCCCGAGAGCTTCTTTATGACAGCATTTATCGGAATTATCAGAAGAAGTGTCACAATAATTCCCATCGCACCTGAGACAAAACCGACAATGAGTGTCTCGGCATTGAATACCATTGAGATATCATGCTTTGATGCGCCGATACTTCTCAATATACCTATCTCTTTTGTTCTCTCAAGAACCGAGATGTATGTGATAATACCAATCATTATGGACGAAACAACAAGCGATATCGCAACAAAAGCTATGAGCACATACGAAATTGCATTTATAATCGTGCTGACAGATGACATCATAAGTCCGATGTAATCCGTATAATTAATCACTGCTTCCTCTCTTCCATCCGCACGAACCATATCATTGTATTCAGATATCTTATCTGATATCGCATCCTTTGAAGCAAAATCAACCGGATAAATCATAATCGAGCTTGGTTTTTCAAGGTCGGCGACACCGAATGCTTCCATATTGTCATCGTAGGTTGCAGATGAGGTTGCCGGCTGCATATAGGATGCCATAAGTGCCTCTAACTCTTCCTGTGACAGTGCTGCAAGATATGCCTGCTGCTCAGGTGTAAGCGTTGTAATGTCAAAGGTGTTCTCCATCTCAACCTCTTCACCATCCTTGGTAAATGGCTTTCCTATAATCACATCCGTATCAGGGTCTGCTGCCTGCTTCTTTACAATATCCGATGCGTTAATCTGATTGATGACATACTCCATAAGTGCGCTTGTGTAACCTACCGAACCACTCACCGCACCTGTCACGGCATCAGGATCCGGTCTTAAAATACCTACAACCTGAAGCTGAATGCCATCCGCAACGGCTGCCTTATAGCTGTCCTCGTTGTTGCGCACGTCCGTGTAAGTTCCGCTTTCCTCGTCATAGCTGTAAAAATCAGTGTTCAAGACAAGTCTGTATCTCAAATCAAGAATATCCTCATATGTATACTCTGTCTTATAGCTTACAACCTCTTCACCCTTAGCAAGACGTGCCATAGTATCAGCTACTTCCTTCTGATCCTTAAGACCAAGTGCGTACAGGGCATAATCGCTTATTTCGTTGTTCTCATCCACAATAAGAACTATCTCATTGTATGCTGACGGCCACCTTCCTGCAATAACATCATACTGCGATTCGAGGAGAGTCTGATTTCCGATAAGCTCACTCCATACATCCCATGAACCGCCCATCATTGATGAGCCCATCATCGAAGAGCCTGACATTCCCGCAAGCTGTCCCATTCCGATAGTATCTAACACAGTGCTTGGATTTACCTGAACAATGCCATCGGAAGTATCTTCCTTGTATATATTGAGAGTTGTCGAATAACCGTACTGTATATCGCTTACAAGCTCACCAAAGCCATTATTCTCATCCTCAATAAACTTCTTAAAATCAGCAAGATTATTTACCTGAACCTGTGAGATCATGGAGTTTAACATTTCACTGATAATGTTATTGGAATATATTTTTCCATCCTCTTTTTCGGCTGCATCCGTCACATTCTGTCCCATAAATGCGCTCATCATGCTTGAATAATCGACATGCTCCTCCTCGACAGCTATAGGATATGAGGAAAGAGTATCCTCCTCAACTCTCTTTATATAGCTCTGAAAACCACTTGAAAGTGCGAGGATAAGCGCTATTCCGATTATACCGATGCTGCCCGCAAACGCTGTCAGAAGAGTTCTTCCTTTTTTTGTCATGAGATTATTGGCACTCAGCGATAAAGCTGTCATATATGACATTGATGTGCCTTTCTTTTTCCTTTCTCTCTTAGACCTTCCATTTTCGGTAACTCTGCTGTCCGTCTGCTCATAAGGCATAGTGTCATCTGTAACCTTGCCATCTAACAGCCTTACAATCCTCGATGAATACGCTTCGGCAAGCTCCGGGTTGTGAGTTACCATAATTATAAGTCTGTCCTTGGATATCTCCTTTAACAGCTCCATAATCTGGATGCTTGTAGCTGAATCAAGCGCACCTGTCGGTTCGTCTGCAAGCAGGATATCCGGATTATTTACAAGTGCTCTTGCAATGGCAACTCTCTGCATCTGACCACCTGACATCTGGTTTGGCTTCTTGTGTATCTGGTCTCCAAGCCCTACCTTTTCAAGCACCTCTATGGCTCTTTTTCTTCTCTCAGCCTTCGACACACCTGATAGCGTCAGCGCAAGCTCAACATTTGAAAGAACTGACTGATGAGGAATCAGATTATAGCTCTGAAATACAAAGCCGATAGTGTGATTACGGTAAGTATCCCAGTCGGAGTCCTTATACTTTTTGGTGGATTTTCCATTGATAATCAAATCACCGCTTGTATACTGGTCAAGACCGCCTATGATATTGAGCAATGTAGTCTTTCCACAGCCGGACTGTCCAAGTATTGATACGAACTCACTGTCCCTGAAAGTGATGTCAATTCCTTTAAGTGCCTTCACTGTTGTATCGCCGCTCACATAGTCCTTGACAATATTTTTTAATTGAAGCATTCTTCTCTCCATTTCCGCAGACAATATCCTTATACAAAAGTCAATCAACCTATATCCAACACAGCATTTACATGTCCTGCGTTTGAGTATAAATCTGTTTTGAAAAAATAAAACCTGCTTGTGAGGTCTGCAGCACAAACAGCTCAATTTACGTCAGATAACGGATGTAACAAGTTACATATCTTATAAGAAAAAGCCGTCTACACATTCAGGCAAACAGCTTTTTCCTATTCACGCGACATACGTTGAAAATATACTATTTATTAATTAATAAGTCAGTCGAGTAGACTTACACCTCACAATGTAAGCCCCTCACAGAACCGTACGTGCGGC
>OGOW01000170.1_pt1 | contig 82730 bp, 65 predicted proteins | sample 1552781 | NCBI WGS metagenome assembly OGOW01 (sample SAMEA2580145, study PRJEB22360) | human gut metagenome | biome: human gut; feature: human-associated habitat; material: faeces | place: Denmark | collected 2008/2010
CTATTTGTAGAGTTCTAAGCAACGGAGTACAAGTGAGCTTTTCCATTAGTCTCGGAAAGGTCGGCGGGGGACGGCCAAACAGAGACTAATGGAAAAGTGAATGAAGAGAATATGTTTTTTCCAAATATATAGACATAACATGAAATGTCCTTATTGCGGTCAGGAGCATCCTGATGATTTTCAATTTTGTCCTGTGATCGGACAAAGAATAGTTCCTCAATTTAAGGCTTGTGCAAATGATCAATGCTCAGATTTTGGGAAGTATATCCTGCCTTTAGATAGTAGGTTCTGCCCCAGATGCGGGCATCCTGTTGGTGAGTCCTCTGAATCTGTCAGTATGGATTCTGGCATCTTGGAGTTCGAGGTTGAGGATGTCAGTTTCAAGATGATTCTCGTGGAGCACGGCTCTTTCACAATGGGAGCTACTTCCGAGCAGGAAGACCCATGGGAAGACGAGAAGCCTGCCCACAAGGTAACCCTAACCAAGGATTACTACATGGGCGAGACCCAAGTGACCCAGGCTTTGTGGAAAGCTATAATGGGAGGTAATCCGTCAAAGTTTAAAGGAAAAGAAAGACCTGTAGAGAGTGTCAGTTGGGATGACTGTCAAAAGTTTATAAGGAAACTGAACAGAACGCTTCGCAGCCAGCTTCATGGAAAGTCCTTCCGTCTGCCTACGGAAGCAGAGTGGGAGTTTGCTGCCCGGGGCGGTAATAAAAGTTGCGGCTATCAGTTTAGCGGCAGTGACGACTTAGATGAAGTGGCTTTTTATTTTGACAACAGCGATGATGAAACTTGCGATGTCGCCTCTTTTGAGCCCAACGAGTTAGAAATTTATGATATGAGCGGCAATGTCTGGGAGTGGTGCCTTGATTGGTATGGAGGCTACAATAGTTCAGCGCAGAGGGACCCCAAAGGTCCTTCGAGTGGGTCTTACCGCGTGGTTCGTGGCGGTAGCTGGTTCAATGATGTCAGGTACTGCCGTTTGTCGTGCCGTTACAACTACAGTGCCGGCAACAGTGACTACGATCTTGGCCTCCGTCTCGCCCTCTCCGAGTAACAACCTATTTGTAGAGTTCTAAGCAACGGAGTACAAGTGAGCTTTTCCATTAGTCTCGGTAAGGTCGGCGGGAGCCGGCCAAACAGAGACTAATGAAAAAGTGAGCGATTATAAATCCCGGCTTTGCCGGGTCGAAAAAATAAATATGCAAATAAAAATATTCAATCTGCCTATTGGCGCAGATGACAGTGCGATAGAGGAGGTAAATCATTTTCTTCGAGCAAACAAGATAATTGACGTCAAGCGTGAGTTGGCCATGATAGATGGAAATAGTTGTTGGAGCTTTTGTATCACCTATATGATGCAGAACAGACAGGGAGAAAACTACGCAGTAAGAGGGACTAACGGCAGAAAAATAGACTATAAAGAGATTCTTGAAGTTGATGCGTTTGCGAGGTTTTCCGCTCTACGTAGGTTGCGCAAGCAGATTGCTGAAGAAGAAGGAATACCAGCGTATGCTGTATTTACAGATGCTGAGCTTGCGGAAATAGCAAAACTATCAGTTTTGACAATAGATGCAATGAAGAAAATACCTGGGATAGGAAAGAAGAAAATTGAAAAATACGGAGAGTCATTCTTTCAGTTTGAAAATTTATTGGCAGATGAAACGAACGGGGCATTTGATGGAGCAGATAACAAATCTTGATAATTTGTATCTGGCTTATCAAAAAGCATGTAGAGGAAAGCATGGAAAGAAGAAGGTTCTTTTGTTTGCAGAGTCTTTCGATCTTAACATCCAAACAATGAGAAGTGGGCTGTTGGATGGAACCATATCTGTAGGCAACTATCACTTTTTTACAATTCATGATCCCAAAGAGCGAATCATTTGTGCAGCTTCATTTCCAGAAAGAGTGTTACAGCATGCAATTATGAATGTTTGCCATCCCGTTTTTGACCGAGTCTTAATAGATTCTACTTATGCAGCTAGAAAAGGAAAAGGTGTCTACGCTGCGCTTGACCATGCCGTCAAAGCCATGACGCGCTACAAGTATAGCGTCAAGATGGATGTACGGAGGTATTATGACTCTATAGACCATGATGTGCTGAAATGTAAACTGAGACGTATACTGAAGGACAAAGAACTGCTGATGCTGATGGATAAAATCATTGACAGTTATGAGCTGGAAAAGGGTAAAGGACTTCCCATTGGCAACTTGACGAGTCAGTATTTCGCCAATCTTTACTTGTCGGCTCTTGACCATAAGGCAAAAGAAAAATGGAAGATACCCGTATATATTAGGTATATGGATGACATCTTGATTGCAGCTGATGATAGAATGTTTTTGAGGCAATGTGTGGATAATCTGATGAAATACTCCAGCGAAGAATTAGAATTGACGTTAAAGCCGCCTGTATTCAGCAAAGCTGAGAACGGGCAAATCTTTTTGGGCTACAGGGTACTGCCGTTTCATTACAAACTTTCGGGCAGAAGTAAAAAACGATTTCGCAGCAAATGGTTGGAGTATAATAGACTCTTGGAGGTGAACGAGTGGACAGAAAGGCAGTATGCTGAACACATACTTCCGCTGTTTTCATTTGCCCGACACGCAGAAAGTCTGACTTTCCGAAAAACATGCTTAGCGTTAAGTGATTGAACAACATTATTTATAGCATAATTCTATATATATGGTGGACATCGAAGAGGGGGTCTAACTGCGTGATTCGTGGCGGTAGCTGGAACAATGATGTCAGGAACTGCCGTTTGTCGTACCGTAACAACAACAGTACCGACAACAGTAACAACGATCTTGGCCTCCGTCTCGCCCTCTCCGAGCTTAGAACTTTAACGTGAGTGGATGCTCATAATGCAAATAGGTTGTAAACAGATGGCCATCATGATGCAGTTTCCTTGTATCGAAACCGGCGGTATGGATACCGTTAGAGACTCAATCCCAGTAGATTTTTCATCAGCATGTTGATAATTGAAAGGTTAGCGTTTTCATTTAGTAATGGTGAAAGAATAAGTGGGCACTTTTGACCTGTCCTTTTGTTGGTTTGGGAATTTGGAAGAGGGAGCATAGCGGGCAATGTGACCGATGACAAATTTCAAAAGCGGCAAAAAGACGGGGCATAAGATATAACTCCTAATTCCTCAAAATTGCACAATATCGAAGCATAAAATACGGCCTAAAATGACTGCTTACGTAGGCTCATGGGTGGTTTCTGCATCTGTTTTTCGGAACATCTAACTGAACACCCTATAAGATAGCAATAGAGGTATTGATGAATAACCTGACGTTTCATCAATACCTCTATTTTCGTTAAGCCAGAGGTGTTTGTTCTAACTGGTGGTGTCTCAACTTCGGATGAGATTTCTGCCTGCATCAATGCGCAGGAAGATGAAAAGGAGGATGGTGAATCCCCAAAGCGACGAACCTCCGTAGCTGAAGAAGGGTAGGGGGATGCCGATGACAGGGGTCAGTCCGAGCACCATGCCGACGTTGATGAATACGTGGAAGAGGAAGACACTGGCCACGCAATAGCCATAGACACGTCCGAATTTGAATGGTTGTCGTTCCGCAATCTTCATTAGACGGGTGATGAGGGCGAGGAAAAGCAGAAGGACGGCAGCCGAACCGAGGAATCCCTCCTCTTCGCCGACCGTACAGAAGATGAAGTCGGTGTCCTGCTCGGGGACAAATTTCAGCTTTGTCTGTGTACCGTTGAGGAAACCTTTGCCTTGCAATCCGCCCGATCCGATGGCTATCTCGCTCTGATGAACATTGTAGCCTGCTCCTGCCAGGTCGTCATCCAGTCCGAGCAGTACGTTGATGCGCACGCGCTGGTGGGGCTGCATCACGTCGTTGAGCACGTAGTCGGCGGAGTAGAAGAAGGCGATGGATCCTAAGGCAAACAACGCAGCGTAGAGGTAGGTGATGAAGCGGGTGCGCAGGGCGTTGTAAATCAAGTAGCCGATGAGCAGTGCGGAGAGGATGAGTTGTACCCAAACGATGTCGAAGGGAATGACAAACTCTGAAAAGAGAAAAGCCAACACCGTCACGCCAAGACACAAGCCCAGTAGGCGCAGCGCGTGGGGACGGTCGCCATTGTAGGCATAGACCATTCCGGAGGAGAACAGTTGGACGAGCAGGAGCACGGAAAACTTACCCACCGAGGTGGGCGTGTCGAAAAGCATAGACTGCTCAAACTTGATGCCAATGACGAAGTAGATGATCATTGCCACGCCCGTAAAGAGGAAACCCCCGGGCATTCCTTCGCGGTAGAGCATCAGGAAGAAGGACAGATAGACGAGCGCCGAACCCGTCTCTCGTTGTCCTACGATGCAGATCATAGGCACGAGGATGATGCCGCAGGCCGCAGCAAAATGCTTGAGGTTGTGGATGTCAAAACCATAGGTGCTCATGAGTTTGGATATGGCGAGTGCAGTGGCAAACTTGGCAAACTCGGCAGGCTGCAATCGTAGGCTTCCCAGGACGAGCCACGATCGGGAGCCTTTGATCTCGTGTGGATTGAATATCGTCGCAAAAAGCAAGAGGACAAGTAGTCCGAAGATGACATAGGCAAACGTGTCAAAGTAGCGGTCGTCAAGCATCAGTATGACAAATCCCAAACAGATGCTCGTACCTATCCAAACGATCTGCATGCCCGAGCGCGTGGAGAGCGAGAAAATTTCGGTGTCGCCGTAAGTATAGCTCGCACCACAGACGCTTACCCATCCGAAGGCGAGCAGGGCAAGGTATATGCCAATCGTCCACCAATCGAGCGACTGGAGGATACCTTTCTGATTGTCCGACTTTTCCATTCCCATGATAATCTATCTATTCCTTCTTGCTTTCCTTGTCGTTTTCCTTGCGCGACGGCTTATGGTCTTTGTCATCGTCGCGCCGTCGTTCCTCGCTCTGTGGCTTTATCTCGTTCTCCACCCTGATGGCGGGGTCGTTTTGCGGTTGTTCCTTTTTGCTGTCTTGCTGCTTTCTTTCCTTGTCTTCCTCCAGTTTCTTTCTCTGCTTGTCGCGTTCGACCTTCAGCGAGTCTTTGATGGCGTTGATGCGCTTCAGCGAGTCGAGACGCAGTGAGTCGGCACGGCTCATAGGTGATTTGAAGGGGTAGGAAATGTGGCGGCTTTGTATCACGGCAGCCTTCTTCGCGTCCGCCTCCGTCAGTTTGCCGTTGATATACTGTTCCATCATCAGCGATCCGATGGGCACACCATAGACGGCACCCCAGCCACCGTTTTCCACATAGACGGCAATGGCGATCTTCGGCGTATCGACCGGTGCGAAGCCCATAAACACGGAGTGGTCCTTTCCGCGGTTCTGGGCCGTACCCGTTTTTCCTGCTATCGTATAACCGGGATGCACAGCATGGGCACACGTACCACGAATACCAGAAGAGACCATGCCCTTGACCACCTCCTCGTAGGCTTGATGGCTGCCCTTTGTTTGGTGGCGTTCAAGGTATTTGGGGTCGATGCGTCCTCCCTTGATATGGCGTACCACATGTGGCGTGATATAGTAGCCGCGGTTGGCTATCGTCGCACCCAGGTTGGCAATTTGCAGTGGTGTGGCATTGACCTCTCCCTGTCCGATAGAGATGGAGATGACCGAGAGCGGATTCCAACGGCCAAAGGCGTTGTCATAAAACTGTGCGTTGGGAATCATTCCGCGGCGCTCGCCAGGCAGATCGATGCCCAGTTTGTAGCCGAAGCCCTGTGAGACCATGTAGTCGCGCCACTCGTTCATCGCGTCGTCGAGAGTCGGATACTTTTTCCTATTGGACAACATATAGTACAATCCCCAGCAGAAGTAGCTATTGCACGACGTGCTGATGGCCGGGATGAGCGAGATAGGAGCCGCGTGGGAGTGGCAACCGACGTGGAGTCCCTTGAAGGAGAATCCGTGGGCGCAGGGATAGCGAGTGGAGTCGCTGACGATACCCTCTGTATAGAAGGTCACGGCCTGTGTTGTCTTGAATGTACTTCCCGGTGGATATTGTCCGCCGATGGCTCTGTTGATGAGCGGTTTGGCAGGGTCGAGCGTCAGTTGTGCCTGATTCTTTCCACGCAGTTTGCCGATCATGGTCCTGGGATCGAAAGTCGGCGATGACACCATCGCCAGTATCTGCCCCGTCTTGGGCTCTATCGCTACGATGGCACCGAGTTTTCCCTCCATCAGACGTTCTCCAAGCTTCTGCAGCTCCGCGTCCAGTCCAAGCTGGATGTCCTTGCCAGGCAGTGGCTTTTGGTCAAATTGTCCGTTCTTGTAGCGTCCTTTGATACGCCCACGGGCATCGCGGAGTAGGATTTGCACGCCCTTACGACCGCGCAGATCCTTCTCATATTGCCGCTCTATGCCTTGCTTGCCGATGTAGTCACCCGGCTGATAGTAGTCGTCCTCCTCAATGTCGCCCTGTGAGACCTCTGCCACATCGCCCAGTAGATGGGCTGCCAGCGGCTCTTTATATTGCCGGATGCTGCGACGCTGGATGTAAAAGCCAGGGAAGCGGAAGATCTTCTCTTGGAATGCGCTGAACTCCTTGTCTGGCAATTGACCCATGAACAACTGTTGGGTGAATCGTGAGTAGCCAGGGTTTTTTGACCGATCCTTGATTTCTGCCATACGTTTCTTGAAAAACTCCTTTGTGATGCCCAGGGCATTGCAGAAGTCCATGGTGTCCAGTCGGCCTGCCTCCTCATTCATGACCACCATGATGTCGTAGGCCGGTTGGTTGTAGACCAGTAGTTTGCCGTTTCGGTCAGTGATGGTGCCGCGCGAGGGAAACTCTATCTTCTTCAGGAACGCGTTGGAGTCGGCGCTCTTGCGGTAGTCGTCGCTGGCTATCTGCAGCGAGAACAACCGGATAATATAGACTACAATGATGAGCGAGGCGATGGCGCTAAGCACATAGCGCCTCTTCTCCAAGTCAAAATTCTTCATTAGCGGCCCCTCACGTTATCAATGACAAAAACAAGGAGGAATGTCAGTAGCGTGCTTCCACCCACATTCAGTAACCACTGGATGGGATCGAAGAAGCTAAACTGCTCCAACGAGAAAAAGACGACGCAGAAAAGCAGGATGCTGAAGAAGCTATACCATGTGTATTTGCTCACGCCCAAAGTGGCAATGGATGGCTTCAGGTCTTCGGCCGCTTCGCGGGGAATGAACGAGGCCAGCAGATAGGGCTGCACGAAGGAGAGCAGGGTGAGCGAGGCGGCCGTGACGCCCGGCGTATTGGAAAACGTGTCGAGCAGCAATCCCATGCAGAATCCCCACAACAACAGTCCCCAGCGTGGATAGTGGCGACGGATGCTGATGATGAAATAGACATAGAGTAGCGGTGTGGCACAACTGAAGAGGTGGATATGGTTGAGCACCAGCACTTGTGCGAGGCACAGGATGACGAAGAGCGCGCCTCTTCGAAGCAAGTCAACATTCATCTTTTCTTCTTTCTCCTTATTATATATTATTGCCCTAAAGCATGGAAACACGTTTGCAGCCTTGATTGCAGAACCGGCCAAGTCTGCTGAAACGCCGGTAGATGTTCTCGGCAAAAGATAGTATGCCGTACGTTTAGTTCTCCGATGGCGACTTGATAGAGTCTTTGGCAGCCTCCATGATCTGTTTCCGCTCGGCGAGTTGTGGAGCGTCGATGACGCAGACGTCTCGTAGATTGGCAAAGTCGGTGGACAATACGACCTGGACGCGGTAGGAAAGTCCGTCCTCAGAGTTGAACACCTTCTTCACCTTGCCGACCAACAAGCCTTCGGGGAACACGGCCGAATAGCCGCTTGTCACTACCCGGTCGCCAATCTTGAAGCGGGCGTGGCGGGGCACATCGTCCAGATAGGCGATGTTGGGCGCGTCGCCTGACCAGTGGAGATACCCGAAGTAGTCGCGACCATCAATGGAGCAACTGATATTCGACTTGTTGTTGAGCACAGGTATCACTACGGAGTAGTGGGTATTGACCAGATAGACGATGCCTACGACACCGTTGCCACAAGTCACACCCATGTCTTTCTTCACACCGTCAGCACTTCCCCGGTCGATGGTCATCAAGTTTTCGGGGCGATCCAGCGAGTTCGCCACCACCTTGGCTTGAATCAAATGGTACTTGTTGAGCAGTCTGAATTGCCCACGCTTCAGGTAAGTGGAGTCTTTGGTCTGGTCATATAGCTGGTTGGAGAGCGCTTTCAATTGCTGCTCCAATTCCAGATTGCGCTTCGTCAGCAACTCGTTGTTCTCGCGTAGGCTGAAGAACGACAGGAGCTTGGCCTCCTGCTCATAGACGATACCTGCGACATAGTTGGCCGACGTGAACCACACGCTGGCCTGATAGCTGTTGAAACGAAACAACAAAACTCCACTGATAATCTCCAGGATGATGAAGAGAAACCAGTGGACATTGCGCGACAAAAACTCCGTAAGATTGTGCATCGGCGCTTTTTACATGAGAAATATTGAATAGTCTGAGGTCAGACCATCCAATACTTCTTCGTTTTGTGATATAAATCCAATCGCCTCTTATCTCATCAAGAATGAGAAGCGGTCAACGTTTTTCAGAGCGATACCCGCACCCGTGGCTACACTATGGAGCGGATCCTCGGCGATGTGGAAAGGAATGTTGATCTTGTCGGTGAGTCGCTTGTCGAGACCACGAAGCAGCGCTCCGCCACCAGTGAGCCAGATGCCGTTCTTCACGATGTCTGCATAGAGCTCGGGCGGCGTGTTCTCCAAGGCAGAGAGCACGGCATTCTCGATCTTTGCCACCGTCTTGTCGAGGCAGTGGGCTATCTCCTGATAGCAAACCGGCACCTCCATAGGCAACGCTGTGATGCGGTTTGGACCATGGATGACATAGTCCTCAGGTGCATCCTCGCCCAGGTCTGTCAGTGCGGAGCCGACATGCACTTTGATGCGCTCTGCCATACGCTCGCTGACCTTGACGTTATGCTGCCGGCTCATATACTCCTGAATGTCTGCCGTGAGGTCGTCGCCAGCCACGCGGATGGAGTTGTTGCTCACAATGCCACCCAGCGAGATGACAGCAATCTCCGTGCTTCCGCCACCAATATCGACGATCATGTTGCCCTCAGGAGCCTCTACGTCAATACCAATGCCCAGTGCGGCAGCCATCGGCTCGAATATCAGATAGACGTCGCGTCCGTCGGCATGCTCTGCAGAGTCGCGAACCGCGCGGAGCTCCACCTCGGTGCTGCCCGAAGGCACACCAATCACCATGCGCAGCGACGGCGAGAAGATACGGCTGCCCGTGTGGACCATCTTGATAAGGCCACGGATCATCTGCTCGCAAGCCGTGAAGTCGGCGATCACGCCATCGCGGAGCGGGCGGATCGTGCGGATGTTGGCATGCTCCTTCTCGTACATCATCTTCGCCTCGCCACCGACGGCAATCATCTTGCCGCTCCGTCGGTCCAGGGCCACAACGGAAGGCTCGTCCACCACGATCTTGTCATCGCTGATAATGATGGTGTTGGCCGTTCCCAGGTCCATTGCTATCTCTTGGATAAATGAAAAGAGTTTCATTCCTTCTTTCTTCTTGACTTTTTGTTGTTATTGTGTAATGTGCCCGGCAAAAAGCATTATTTGGCAAACCACTCGTGGATGGCCGTGTCGTAATGGCTGCTCACGGCAAATGCTCTTTCGGCAAACTTCTTGCGCTCTTCCAGCTCTGTCTGTGCACCCTTGGCTGCCAGAATGTCGCCCAGCATGGCGTATTCGCCCTTGCTCGGCACGATGACAACGTCCTTGAAGTTCTTGGCTCCGGCGCGGATGAGCGAGATGCCGCCGATGTCGATCTTCTCAATGATCTCCTCTGCGCTTGCCCCACTTGCCACGGTCTGCTCAAACGGATAGAGATCGACGATCACCAAGTCGATGGGCACGATGTCATACTGCTTCATCTGCTCGCGGTCCCCCTCGTTGTCGCGGCGTGCGAGAATGCCTCCGAACACCTTCGGGTGCAAAGTCTTGACTCGTCCGCCAAGGATGGAAGGATAGGAGGTCACGTCCTCCACCTTCTGACACTCGTAGCCCAGCGACTCAATGAACTTCTGGGTACCGCCAGTGCTAAGGAATTTCACACCATTTTCGTTCAGTTTCTTCAGGAGATCCTCAAGGCCATCTTTGTGGAAGACCGAGATCAGCGCAGTCTTGATTTGCTTTGTGCCTGCCATTTGTCTTGCTTTTTATAATAATAAGTGTGCAAATTTACAAAATCTTCGGCAACTACAGGGACGGTGAGTCCTAAAAATATTAAAACGAAGCCATTTTATTGCCTTTCGTCAACGGTAGCGGGAACTAAAGCCGTACCTTTGCAATATGAACTTTACTAACACACTGCTCACATGGTATGCTTCCCATGGTCGTTCCTTGCCCTGGCGCGAGGCGGGAACGCCCTATGCCGTCTGGCTCAGCGAGATCATCTTGCAGCAGACGCGGGTGGTGCAGGGAGAAGCCTACTGGCGTCGCTTTTTGGAGAAATGGCCCACGGTAGATCTGCTTGCTGCTGCCTCCGAGGACGAGGTGCTGCGGATGTGGCAGGGACTCGGCTACTATTCGAGGGCACGCAATCTCCATGCCGCTGCACGGCAGATAGCCGCCTTGGGACATTTTCCAGACACCTATGAGGCCATCCGTGGTCTGAAAGGGGTTGGCGACTACACTGCTGCCGCTATCGCCTCTTTTGCCTTTGGCCTTCCTTACGCTGCCGTCGATGGTAACGCTTACCGTGTGATGAGTCGTTACTTTGGCATCGACACCCCTATCAATGACGCCAAAGGCAAGCGGGCTTTTGCCGAACTGGCGCAGTCGCTGCTTCCCAAGGGGCGGGCTGCGGACTTCAACCAGGCGATGATGGACTTTGGCGCTACGCAGTGTGTGCCGCAGTCGCCTTGTTGCGAGGTGTGCCCGATGGCTGAAACCTGTGAAGCGTTGCGAACAGGGCGTGTGGGGGAATTACCCGTCAAACGAAAGACCGTGAGCGTCAAAGAGCGCAAGCTGATCTATCTGTATCTCCGTTGCGACGGACGGACGGCTATCCATCAGCGAGGGGCTGGTGACATCTGGCAGGGTCTGTGGGAGCCAGTGCTCCTGGATGCTTCGCAGGTGCGACCCGTCTATGAACTTCGGGCGCAGCGCGTGAAGCATGTTCTCACCCATCGTGTGCTCTATGCTGACCTCTATTTCTATCACCCCGCCGTTCCTCCAGTGCTTCCCGAAGGCTATCGCTGGGTGGATGAGGCCGATTTGGATCAGTATGCGTTGCCGCGGTTGGTAGAAAAGTTGATAGCCATGCTTTGACCAGCATGGCTATCAGCCGATATGTTAGGGCCTTTTGGGAGTGGCGTCCTTCTGTCGCTATCCCTCTGCTTCAAGCTCTTTGACAAACTCGTTTCGGAAGATGCGGAAGAGTTTCACGATCTCTTCGCGAGCGGACTCTTCCAGTTCCCAAATGTTGATCTCGCCAGAGCGGTGCTTGGCAATATGGCGTACGCAGCGCGCTATCTTCCGCTTGTTGTTGCGTGCCTGAAGCTGATCAACCTCGATTCGTCCTCCGTTCTTGTAAGAAAGCGTGGAGAGCCGGCGCATGAATGCGCAGAAATTGTCATATACCAATGCCAGCCGCATCATCTCCTGTGGGTCGCCAGCCACCTTGTCAACCTCCAGTAGTGGGCCGATGTGGTCGAAGTCCCATTCTTTCTCATCCATCCAGAACCATTGGAAGCAGAGGCGCTCTTCCATGCCGAGCAATTCGTGCTCCAATCTTTCGCGCCCGTTGTCCTCCGTTTGTCGATAGGCGTGGAAAGCATGGGCTACGAGGGCAGAGGGAGTGCATTCGGGCAGGTCTTCCTCCGCAGTCAACTGACTCTTGACAGCGATGTGCCATCGGTGCTCCTTGTACTTCACGAGGGCTTCGTCGCCTTGCATCATCAGTTCCGTGAGTGATCCCTTGGCGGGTATTGTGCCCACGACGGCCAGTCCGTTCTTGTGGTCGCGCAGCGTCAGCGTGTCGTCCTCCTGCCAGATGCAGAGCAGGATATGCAGGCCACCGTTGATGGCAATGGTGAAGCGGTCGTCGTTGGGGGTGCCGACAAACTGATACTGATACTCTTTCGCCGTGGCGGGATCGACGACCAGTTCGCCCTGTTGAGGACGATCCTCGGCATCGAGCAGCTGGAAACCCTTGACGGGAATGCGAAGGTGGAGCACAAAGGGCGTGCTGTCGTAGGGCGTCAATTTCAGGGAGACCGTCTTGCCACCCTCAAACAAGCTCTTGCGGAAGCGCAAACCACCCCCCGTCTCTTCTCCTTGTGCCGACGTGATGTCGCCTTCGATCCAGTGGAAACTGAACGTCACGCTCTCCTCGTCCTCCTCTTCTAGGTGGACGAAGTCTTCGGGGGCTACGCCAAGGTTGATGGTGGGAAAGGGACGGATGTTGTCGTCGTCCAGCAGGGTCACGTCAATGGGGCCCAGCATCGGGTCGTCCTCCCACTCGTCTGTGCCACGTTGTGAGAAGACGGCGAAGGTGAGGCGTGAAGCCTCTCGTGTGCCGTCGGGACGGCAAAGCCAAAAGGCCGTCTCCTTGGGTACGAAGATGGGTTCTACGATATAGGAAGAGTAGCAGGAGTTGCCTAACTCCAGCTCTGTCCATGGTGTTTTCATACCGTTGTTGTCCTGTTCAATCATGTTTGGAAAACTGATTAGCCGTTTTTGTTTTTGTGCGAAAAGGAGTGCAAAGGTACAAAAAAATCCTTGTATAAAGGTCTGGTTGAGGAAAATATTCCCTTTTTGTTCGTGAGGAATCGTATTGCCAAGTAGTCTTGGCGATACGGTTTGTCAAGGAATGAGTTATCCGCCGGTGTTTCCTCCAAACAATCCGCGGAAAAACTTGACCCAGTGGTTTTCCTCTGTTCCCTTGGCTTTTGCTTTGCGCGTAGCGGGTTGGGAGGGAGAGGTTTTTGCCCCATTGGCTGCTTTCTTTGCCTTCTGAGGAGTGATGGAGGGTTTTACTTTCCTTTGTACCTGCCGTGGCTGGTCGTCCGCTTTTCGCCATTGGGGAATGAACTCATACCCCACGCCCACCATGCCATACTCTATCGGTTGTAGCTTCAGGGTTTCTTCTTTCTCCTTATTATAATAGGGAAGGGGAAGATCCTCATCCACCACTTCCAGTTTCATATAGGCCACTCCGGCAGACAGAAAGCCCAGTTCTCGTGCTGCGGCATAGGAGAGGTCGATCACCCTGCCCCGTACATAGGGACCACGGTCGGTCACGCGGACGACGACCTGGTTGCCGTTTCTCGGATTGGTCACGAGGATTCGTGTGCCAAACGGGAGTGTGCGGTGTGCGCAGGTCATGCTATCGGGATGGTAATACTCGCCGTTGCTCATTCGTCTTCCGTACAGTTTGCCACTGTAGTATGTAGCCTTTCCGTCTTTTATTTTTTGCGCAAAGATGTTTTGTGTGCACAATGTCAGTAGGATGGATGTTATGATGACAAAAAGCACTTTGCCCTTGTGATTCTGTTTCATGGTGCAAATGTACATACTTTCTTTTAAAACACCATATTTTTCAACACTCTTTAAGAAGATGTCGTGCTCATATACCGAAGCTAAATGTGGAAAGGACAGAGAGTTAGCTAGGGGATCGAAAGCAGTGCCCCGACTCCATGAGCCGGGGCATTGTAGTAGGAATTCGCCTAGTGTTTAGCCGTGAGGGGAGGTTAGCGTGCGTCGAAGAGCAGCATACTGGTTTGGGCGAGCAAGGCTATCGGCACGTTGGTTTCTACCGTTAAGGTTTCGCCGGCCTTCTTGGGCATGGTCATCAGTGCGAAAGGAGCGATGGGCTTTTGGTCCTTATCGACCAAGATCATTCTGAAACTGTTGCCCAAAGGCTTCGTGGGGGTCAATGTCACCTTGATTTTTACCTTTGAACGATGGCTAAAATCTACAATTTCGGCCTTCGTCTTGGTGTTGTCAAATGATTGGGTGTCAGAAGCCACTTTCAGCGACTTGCCGATGAGCTTCTTTTCCTCTTCTTGAGAGACCTGATCGTAGTGTTGGTCCATCTTGGAGAAGGCGGAGTCGATGTCAGCTCGGAAGCCCTTGAAAAGCTCCCACTTCTCCTCGTCGCTCTTGTCCTTCACTTTTTCTTCCATCTCTTTGTAAGTGTCGGAGATCTTGTCGTCGATGGCTTTCCTGGCAAACTGCCTGCAATTGTCGATGTAGAGCAACTTGCCAACCATCTCGTTGTCCACTTTCTCCACGCTGTCCTCAGCCATAGCGATAGCATCTTGGGCCCATTTGTCGGGGTTGTTGTCGTTGCCCTGGCTGCAAGAGGCCAGCAAACCAAAGGACATTACTGCCAAGAAGGCGAGAACGTTTGTCTTTCCAAATTTTTTCATCATAGCTATTTTATTGATTAGTTATTGGTGATTTTTGCTTCGTTGCCGTTCATGTTTTGCAAATGTAGTCAAAAAAATACAGATAGACAACAAAAAAGGGTAGAAATCTCTTTTTTCGTGTTTTAGGCGTATAATAAATGTGCCGCCAGAATCCTAATTGGGATCTGGCGGCACGGTAAAGCTATACAATATTAACTGAAAAGTCTTGTTCAAACTCTCCCCTTGCGGTGGTAGTTCGATCTACTTCTTTCGTTTGGGCAGGAATCCTGTGGTGTTGGCGACATAGACGCCCATGAGAATCAAGGCGCAGCCGACGTATGCCATTACCGTCATGGGCTCGCTCAGGAACATTGCTGCGATGACCACCGTGAAGAGCGGGCTGAGGTAGTTGTAGTTGGAGGCAGTGATGGCACCGAGCCTGTCAACGATGACGCTGTAGAGGAAGAAGCAGCAGCACGACGCGATGAGGCCGAGGAAGAGCAAGTTGCCCAGCACCTCTATGTGTAGCAGGTTGCCCAAAGGGAATTTCCAAGGCCAGAAATAGAACAAGGGGAATGCGGTCAAGAGACCGTAGCCGAAGACCTTGCGCGTGATAGTGGCTGCGTCGTATTTCGCAGAAAGGGGCTTCAAGAGGAAGGAATAGAGACCGAAAGAGGCGGATGAAAGCACCGCTATGAGGTCTCCCGCAGGATTGAAGTGCAACTCGCCCTGACCATTGAATATGACAATGGCTACACCGGCAACTGCCGTGAGTGTGCCTATGGCAAAGTTGGAGGTCATCCGCGTGCCTTTTATGAAGAGGATGCTGAAGAGCATCGTGAAGATGGGCGATGCGCTCACGATGAAGCTGACGTTGTTGACGTTGGTCATGGAGATGGCCACATTCTCGCTGACGAAATAGAGTGAGGCACCTGTGATACCCAGCACCACCATCATCAGCTCGTCACGCCATGTGTCGGCCTTGATGCGCTTGTGGGCTATCAGCAGCATGGCTAGATAAGCGAGGATGTAGCGAGCGTAAAAAATCTCCAAAGCCGACATGCCGGCGTGGACAAGCACCTTTGTATTGACGAGAGTACCTCCCCAAATCGCTACCACGAAGAGTGCCAGCAGGTGAAATGTGAGAGTTTTGTTACTTTTCATTTATATTGGTTTAGTTATGGATTTTGCTTTATTATGTGCCAAAAGCGATTGCAAAGGTAGTGTATTTTGGGCAAACTACAAATGAAAAGCAAATAAATTTTCTAATAAAATACGCTTTTAGGGCCAAAAGAGGGTGTCAAGCCTCGTGTTGTCGGGGGAGTTGACACCCTTTTTGAGTTTCAACGAGAAACTGTTGTTGATTCAAAATGAGACGGTTAGGTGTCCCGTCTGGCTATTTCTCTCCTGTTAGTTGGGTGATTGTGGCGCGTACCCGCTCCTCCGTCGTGTAAAGCAAGGTGTCTTCGTCGGCGTTGGGGTCTCCCATGAAGACCTCGGGATTGCTGTATTCCATTTTGCTTTTCATCGGCTCGCGGGCAGAGAAGTGATATTCCTTGATGTCCGTCTGTTCGTAGAGGCTGCGTATGTTCTGCTCGTTCACGCCACAACCCGCCAAGAGGATGATGCGCCCAGCGGCTTGCTGGTGGAGCTTTTGCAGTAGGGGAGCGCCTTCGATGGCCTTTGGTTGCTGGCCGGAGGTGAGGATGCGGTCGAAGCCTAAGTCGATCAGTTGCTCCAAAGCCTCGAAGGGATCACGGCAGCGGTCGAAGGCCCGATGGAAGGTCAGGGACATCCCCTTTGCTTTCTCGACCAGACGGCGGTTGGCCTCCATGTCGATAGTCCCGTCTTCGTGCAAGCATCCGATCACTACGCCGTCGGCTCCCAGTTGGCGCGCCACCTCTATGTCGGCCTCCATGCGCTCCAGTTCCAATGGTGTGTAGAGAAAGTCGCCACCGCGCGGACGGATGATGACGTGCAGGCGTGTCGTCGTCAGCACCCGACGTGCCACCATGATCTCGCCATACGACGGCGTTGTGCCACCTTCGGGTATTCCCGCGCACAGTTCCACACGGTCCGCGCCTCCAGCCTGGGCAGCCAGACAACTCTCTACGCCATTGGCGCAAACCTCAAACCGAAATAAATTTCTCTCCATGTCTTTGTATTGTTTTTCGTGCAAAAGTACGGCGATTTCGCCCTTTCTCCAAATAAAAGTCGTATTTTTGCATCCTCAAAGCGGATGACCGCTGCCAAAACTTCGAATTCAAACAAAACAAAGATAGAATGGGAAAGATTATTTTGACGGGCGACCGCCCCACTGGCAAGCTCCATTTGGGACACTATGTCGGTAGTTTGCGTCGTCGCGTGGAACTTCAGAATGCGGGCGACTATGACCGTATGTTCGTCTTCATGGCCGACGTGCAGGCTTTGACAGACAATGCCGACAACCCAGAGAAGATTCGTCAGAACATCATCGAGGTCGCACTGGACTACCTCTCTGCTGGTCTCGATCCGGAGAAGTGTACGCTCTATATCCAGAGCTGCATCCCCGAACTGGCGGAGCTGACTACCTATCTGATGAATCTTATCAGCGTCTCGCGCGTGCAGCGCAACCCGACGGTGAAGACTGAGATCAAGATGCGCAATTTCGAGGCCAATATTCCCCTTGGCTTCTTCTGCTACCCCGTGTCGCAAGCTGCCGATATCGTGGCTTTCAAGACCACTGTCGTGCCTGCCGGCGAGGACCAGGAGCCGATGCTTGAGGTGACACGCGAGTTGGTCCGTCGCTTCAACCAGATCTATGCCCCCGTCTTTCCCGAGCCAGAGATCATGTTGCCCGAGAACCAGACTGCACGCCGTCTGCCTGGCACGGATGGCAAGGAGAAGATGAGCAAGAGCCTTGGCAACTGCATCTATCTCTCCGACGACAAGGATACGGTGTGGAAGAAGGTGAAGACCATGTACACCGACCCGACCCACTTGAATGTCAGCGATCCAGGCCATGTGGAGGGAAATGCCGTCTTTACCTATCTTGATGCTTTCTCCACCGACGATGACTTCGCAGAATTCTGGTCCGAGTTCAGCTGCCTCGACGAGTTGAAGGCAGCCTATACGGCAGGTGGCATTGGCGACATGAAGTGTAAGAAGATGCTCAACAAGGTGTTGGAGCGTATGCTGGAGCCGATCCGCAAGCGCCGTCATGAGTTTGAGCAGGACATTCCGGAGATCTATAACATCCTTCGCAAGGGATCTGATGCTGCCCGCGAAGTGGCTGCCAAGACGATGGATGAGGTGCGCGAGGCCATGCGCATCAACTATTTTGATGACGCCGCACTCATTCAGGAGCAGGCCGAGCGCTTCGCTCAGAAATAGTATAGCGTACACCGATATCAACTACAAGGCGTTGCTCGCGCGTTCCTTATATATTGAATAGGATGCGCGGGCAACGCCTTGCTTTAGTTAATGTCTCTTCCTTTCTGGGGGAAGCGTATGTTGTAGGGATGGTCTTGTCAGAAATGTTCGCCGATTCTGCGCAGCGCCTCTTCGAGGAGAGATCGGGGGCAGGCAAGGTTGATGCGAAGGTAGCCCTCGCCCGAAATGCTGCCATAGAGCGTGCCACTATTGACCTTGACGTGCGCCTGCTCCATGATCTTCTGTGCCAGGGAGTCTGCGCTCAATCCCGTTTGGCTGATGTCCACCCATGCGAGATAGGTGCCCTCGTTGTGCATCACCTGCCATTTTGGCAAGTGCTCACGGCAGAACGACCGCAGCACTTCGAAGTTGTCGTGGATGTAGAGGTTCAATGCGTCGATCCAGTCTTCGCTTTCGTTGTAGGCGGCCTGAATGGCAACAGGTGCAAAGGGATTGACGTCGCAAATCTCGAAGATATTGACGACTCGTTCGATCCGTCTCCGCCACTCCGCATTCTTTGTAACTATATTGGCCATTTGCAGTCCTGCGATGTTGAAGCTCTTCGACGGCGAGGTCAGGGTGATGCTGTTGTCGAGACATGCTTCGCTCACGCTGGCAAACGGCGTGTAGGAGTAGCCAGGCATGACCAGTTCGTTGTGTATTTCGTCACTCACTACCACGACGTGGTGGCGTAGGCAGATCTCGTTCATCCGCTCCAGTTCCTCGCGTGTCCACACCCTGCCCGTCGGATTCTGTGGGTTGCAGAGCAGGAAGACAGTGGTCTTTTCGTCGGCACACTTGCGCTCGAAGTCGTCGAAGTCCATCTTGAAACGGTCGCCCTCGCGCAGAAGGCGGGTCTCCAGGATCTCGCATCCCTGATTGCGTATGCTGGAGAAGAAGCAGTTGTAGGCCGGAGTCTGGACGAGCACTTTCTCGCCAGGAAGTGTCAAAGCCTTGATGGTGGCCGATGCGGCAGGCACCACGCCCGTCGTGTAAAGGATCCAGTCGCGCTCGATCGTCCATCCGTGGCGACGTTTGAACCACTGGATGACCGACTCGTAGTAGCTGTCTGGTACGAGCGTATAACCGAAGACAGGGTGTGCGGCCCGATCCTTGATAGCCTTTTGGATGGCAGGAGCGACGGCAAAGTCCATGTCTGCCACCCACATCGGTATCACGTCGTCCGCAGGCATTGCGTCCCATTTGACGCAGCCTGTGCCGCGCCGTTTCACGGGTTGGTTGAAGAAGGTCTGGTCTATCATCGGTTGGATTCGAAAGTTAATGAGTTGCCGTCGTCCGAAGTGCTGGCGACGTGTCCTTTGGCAAACTGATCTATCGTCAAGCGACCAATGTTGTCGGCCTGGATTCTGCCGCTGATGGGATTCTTCACCTCCGTGATCGTTCCCTTGATGCGTGCCTCCACATTCGTGCAGTCTTCGAAAGCACGGTCGCAGGCTGCGTCGAAGGTGCAGTCTTCCAGTACGATGCCATCGCTATAGCACAGAGGTTGCTCGCCGCTGATATGGCAGCGCACGAGTCGGATGTTCTTGCTGTGCCAGGCGAGATACTCGCCATGGAGCTCGGAGTCGTAGATGACGACGTTGTCGCACTCCCAAAAACTGTCCTTGGTAGTAATCTTCGCATGGTGAATCTCCACGTTCTGACAGTATTGGAACACATATTTTGCGTCGCTCACCAGTCCATCCACATAGATGTTCTTTGAGAACATGAACGGGTAGGTACCTTGGTGCAGTTCCACATTCTTGATCTTCAGGCCGTCGATGCGCCAAAATGTCTCGTCGGCATCGGTTATCTTGACATTCTCCAGCGTCACGTTCTTCATCTCGCGGAAAAACTTCGGGCCGTCGATAACACAGTCTCTCATCACCATGTCGTCGCTATACCAGATGGCTGACCGTGATCCAGGGGCAAAATAGCAATTCGTGATGAGGCTTCCATCCACATGCCACCACGGATACTTGCCGTAGAACTTGGAGTTGTGGCACTCCACCTGCTTGCAACACTTGATGCCTGACTCGCCATCGACTATCTCTATGTCCTCCAGGCGCACGTCGTGGACACCGAAGAGCGGACGCTCGCCGCCAAACTTCTGGTTCTTTATCGTTTCCATAGGTCTTTTGTTGTTTTCTCTTTTTCTTGTTTTGGTTGGGGGAAAACTCCTGCCGCATACCTCCCATCTCGTGGAAAGGCGCGGGCAGGGCCTTATCGGTTGCAAAAGTACAAAAATCGTGCCAATCAGGCAAAGCATATATTACGGAAAAACCTACCCATATTACGGTAAATGGGGATTCCTTGCCAATCTTTCCCCTATGTCAAAAAAAAGTCGTACCTTTGCACTCCGTAATATAGTAGAGTACTTATTAGCATTTTTTAATTACATTTGGTTTACTAGCCCTATCATGGCTTTTATCGAGACAAACAACATCAAAGGTGATGTCTTCGGTGGCATCACAGCCGGTATCGTGGCACTTCCGCTCGCACTGGCATTCGGTATTCAAGCATTTGGCGGTGTTGACAGTCCTGAGGCTTCCAGCATGGGAGCCTTGGCCGGACTCGTCGGTGCCACCCTGCTCGGTTTCTTCGCAGCCCTCTTCGGTGGCACCCACTCCCAGATCTCTGGCCCTACGGGACCGATGACCGTCATTACGGCCTCCATTGTGAGTGGAGCATGGGCTAGCTCGCAGGGTAACATCTCCGCCGTCCTTCTTTCCATGTCGCTTGCCGGCATTTTCTGTGGCCTGTTTCAGGTGCTCTTCGGACTCATCCGCATTGGCAAGTATGTCCGCTACATTCCCTATCCCGTACTCTCGGGCTTCATGAGCGGTATCGGAGTGATCATCATCCTGCAGCAGCTCTATCCGATTATTGGCAAGAAGTCGCCCGCCAGCACGCTGGACATGATTCTCAACTTCCCCGCTGCCTTCGCTGAAGGTATTAGCGTGCCTGCGCTGCTGCTGGGTCTGGCCTGTATTGCGCTCATCATCCTTGTGCCGAAAGTCACCAAGAAGGTGCCCGCCACGCTTGTGGCCCTGGTGGTCGTCACGGTGGTTTCGCTCTTCACGGGCCTCGACTCGGCACTTACCATCGGCAACATCCCGGCCGGACTTCCCATGCCTTTCTTCACGAAGGTGCAACTGGACGGTATCGATTGGATGGTCGTCATCAAGGCTTCCCTTGTCCCGGGTCTCACACTGGCTGGCCTGGGCAGTATCGATACGCTACTGACGTCGGTTGTGGCCGACAATATCACCAAGACCAAGCACAACTCTAACCAGGAGTTGATAGGTCAGGGTATCGGCAATGCCGTGGCGGGTCTGTTCTGTGGTCTTGCTGGCGCAGGTGCTACGATGCGTACGGTGGTCAACGTGAAGTCGGGTGGCCGCACGCAGCTCAGCGGTATGATCCACGCCGCCTTGCTCCTTGCCATTCTCCTCGGACTGGGCTCGCTCGTGAAATACGTACCCCTTTCGGTGCTTGCCGGTATTTTGATAACGGTAGGATGGGGCATCATCGACTTCCGCGGATTCAAGGACCTGAGGCGCATACCGAAGTCTGACGCCTTCGTGATGATCGTGGTCTTCCTCATGACGGTCTTTGTGGACCTCCTCACGGCAGTAGGTATTGGTATGGTCATCGCCTGCGTGCTTTTCATGAAGCGTGCCGGCGACCTCGTGGAGGATGGCTACAGTTCCAAGGAGTTGAGCACCTTTGACAAGGAGTCGCCCTGGGAGGACGAGAAGGATATGCCGAAGGACATCCATCACCATATTTATATAGAGCGCCTCGACGGCCCGATCTTCTTCGGAAGTATCACGGGATTCCAGCGCGTGATGCACGACATTCCCAAGGATGCGAAGATCGTCATCATCCGTATGCGCCGTGTCCCGTTTATGGATCAGAGTGGTGTCTATGCCATGGAGACAGCCATCAAGGATCTCCAGGCACAAGGCGTGAAGGTGCTCATGACCATCATCCAGCCCCAGCCCCGCTATATGCTGGAGAATCATCGCATCATCCCGATGCTCATCCCGCAGGAGAACACCTTCGAGACCTTCGAGGATTGTACGAACTATCTCAAGACGCTGTAGTCGCCCTCACGCCTTGATGGCAGAAAGCCACGCCCTGTCAAGCGGTCAAACTGGTGACCGCTCGGCAGGGCGTGAACTGTATAAAAGACCAGCACAAAAGTAGCTGAAGTTGTAGTGGGCTGACCATTTTGTTTGCACACTTGGCGAGAATTGAGCCAAAAAGTCGCTTTTTTGGCCGTATTATTTGCAAGGGTCGTGGATTTTTGGTATTTTTGCCGTCGCAAAGACAAAATAATACCTTTGGGTTTACCGAATAACCAAAACACATTAAGAATGAAAAGTGACATTGAGATTGCACGCGAGACCGTGCTGAAGCCGATTACGGAGGTTGCTAACACGGTAGGTATCGCCGCCGACAAGTTGGAGCATTACGGAAAGTACATTGCCAAAGTACCATTGGAGTGTATTGACGAGAGCAAGGTGGATCGCTGCAATATGATACTGATGACAGCCATGTCGCCTACGAAGGCTGGCATCGGCAAGACCACGGTGAGCGTAGGCCTCTCCATGGCCTTGAATCGTTTGGGCTATAAGTGCGGCCTTGCACTTCGCGAGCCTTCTATGGGTCCGTGCTTCGGTATGAAGGGCGGTGCTGCTGGTGGTGGCTATTCCCAGGTGCTGCCGATGGACAAGATTAACCTCCACTTCACGGGTGACTTCCATGCTATCACGGCGGCCCACAACCTCATCGCCGCGCTGCTCGACAACTATATCTTCCGTCATCAGGGAGAGCCGTGCGAGCTGAAGACGGTCTATTGGGGCCGCGTCCTGGATGTCAATGACCGTGCCCTCCGCAAGATTGTGATTGGCTTGGGTGCTGGCAATGGTGTGGTGCGCGAGAGCGGATTCGACATCTCTGTGGCCTCGGAGATCATGGCTATCCTCTGCCTGGCAAAGGATCTGGAGGACTTGCGCCGTCGTTTGGAGAACATCCTCCTGGGTATCACCTGCGAGGGCAAGCCGTTCTACCTCCGCGACCTGGGCAGCGTGGGATCTATCCTTGTCATCCTGAAGGATGCGCTGCAGCCCAACCTCGTCCAGACTACTGAGAACACGCCCGCCTTCATCCATGGTGGTCCGTTCGCCAACATCGCCCACGGCTGCAATAGTTTGATTGCTACGAAGATGGCTATGAGCCACAGCGACTATACCGTGACGGAGGCTGGCTTCGCCGCCGACCTGGGTGCCGAGAAGTTCCTCGACATCAAGTGCCGCATGGGTGGCATTCGTCCGAAACTCTGCGTGTTGGTCGTGACGGTTCGCGGCTTGAAGTTGCAGGGTGGTATGGCCGACGACGCAGCGCCCGCAGAGCAGCTGGAGGCCTTGCGCAATGGTCTTGCCAACATGGAGCGTCATATCGAGAATCTCCAGAATATGGGCCAGACCGTCGTCGTGACGCTCAACCGCTATGCTACCGATACGGACGAGGAACTGAAGATCGTCGCCGACCGTTGTGCCGAGGTGAAGGTGGGCTATGCGCCCAACGAGTGCTTCGTCCGCGGCGGAGAGGGTTGCGAGGAGTTGGCCCGCGTCTGCGTCAAGGAGATTGCCGAGTGCCCGTCGAAGGAGATCCAGTATCCGTACGAGCTCGAGGACAGCATCACCACCAAGGTAGAGGCTTTGGCCAAGAAGATCTACCGTGCCGGACGTGTGGAATATACCGCCGCTGCCAAGAAGGCCCTCAAGCGCATCAGCGAGTGGAACTTGGAGGGACTTCCCGTCTGTGTCGCCAAAACACAGTATTCCTTCAGCGACGATGCGAAGAAGCTCAACGTGCCGGAGGGCTATACCTTCACCGTGCGCGACTTTGTCATCAACACGGGATCAGAAATGATTGTGGCCATTGCGGGCGACATCATGCGTATGCCGGGTCTGCCCAAACGTCCTCAGAGTGAGGTCATCGACATCGTCAATGGTGAGATCGAGGGATTGGCATAAGCCTCCTTTTTGATCATCAGTAGATAAAAGTAAAACGGCCTTTCCGCAGCAAATCATTGCGGAAAGGCCGTTTTGTCGATTGTGGGTTGTAAACGGTTGTGGACTGTGATTCCCGTGGATTACCGTTTCTGTGGGCAATATGGCCCCTGTGGTTTACCAGCCGCCGTGGCCTCCACCACCAGGACCGCCTCCGCCACCGGGTCTACCTCCGCCACCAGGCCCTCCGTTGCCATACTGCACGGCAGAGAGCGTCTGCGTGGAAGTACCGTCGCTGACGGTGTATTGCTCGCCTGCTGTCATGCCCTCGGCGGTGAGGATGACGTTGCCGCGACTATAGTCGTAGGGCAGGGTGAAGGTGGCAAGTACGGTGCCGTCCTTGCTGACGGTGAGTGTGCAGCCCGCCGTGACGTTGCCCGAATAGGTGACGTAGCCTTGGGTTGACTCCTGCGTAGTGGGATGGGAGTTGTTGCCACCACCGATTCCCAAAACATTGCCACCCGTGAAGAACACCGTGTATCCCTCTTCTTCATTGGCGTCGATGCCACATTCGGGAGAGCGTGTGCCGTAGGCGACCGTCGTTCCACCCGAGAAGTACAGGTTGCCGTTGGAGTCAAGGCCGTCGTTGCCGCTGCTATACACCGTGATCGTTCCACCCTTGATGTACATGTGGCTGCTGGAGTTGATGGCGTCGTCGTATGTGTTGCAGTCGATGGTGCCGCCGCTGATGGTCAGCGTGCCCTTGCTCTCTATGCCCTCGCTGCCGTCCTGCTGGCCCGAGCACGTCACATGGATGTTGCCACCGCTGATCTGTATGTCGCCCACAGGCAGCCCCGTGCTGCTCTCCGTTGCTTTGATGCCTACCTTGATGCCCTTGGGCGATGTGGTGTAGGCGTCGTCGAGGCGGTCGAGTTGTCCGCGGTAGTTGCCGTCATACTCCTGGTTGCCTCCGATGTTGACATAGGTTGTTCCCGTCGTGGTCACGCTGAGGTCGCCGCCCGTGATGGTCAGCGTCGAGTCGCACTTCAGTCCCTTGCCGCCGCTGCCTGTGGCTGTCAGGCTGATCTGTCCAGCCGCGATGGTCACGTTGGCGTCGCTCGACATGCAGGCCGCACCTTTCACCTTCTGGTCGTCGCTGTCCCACTTTCCCTTGCCGCTATTGGTTATCGTCACGGTGGGCACGGACTTGCTGTCATCGATGGTGATGTTGCCGTCGCATTTCAGTCCCTTCGAGCCTGCCGCCGTCACATCGATGGTCAGCGATCCGCCCGATATCGTGGCGTAGCCGCCCTCCTCGTTGTCTGCCGACACCTGGATGCCGTCATCGAGCGTACCCGAGACGTTGAAGTGGCCACCATTCTGCAGGAAGTATTGGTTCACGTTGAGGCCGTCTTTCTTCGCATAGAGGATGTTGATGGTGCCAGTGAACTTCTTTTTCAGTTGTACATATTCATCGGCCCAATAGGCGTGCTTTGCGTAGCCATAGAGGTTGAGCGTGCCGTCGCCATCAAACTCCGAGTGGCCGTTCACCATCAGTGCGCCTTTGCCCTGGCTTGCCTTGCTGTCTTTGAGCGTACTCTCTCCGACGAGCTGGATGGCGATGCGCTTGCCATTCTCGATGTTGACCGCCGCACTGTCGGCGCAGTTGAGGGAGAGATTGTCGAAGACCACCGTGGCCTTGTAGTGGCCGTTCATATAGAACGAACCGTTGTCCGACGCGCCCGAGAGCGAATAGCTGATTTCCGTATCCACGGTCTCGTCCTGCACAATGCTGACAGCGGATCCATTGGCCGTCACGTCGAGATGGCTCATGCAGTTGCCTGCCACGGTGACGGCGGCGGCACTCCCGTTGTAGGTCACGCTGACGCTATTGTCGGCCACGTCCGAATGGTCCACATACATGCGGGTCACTTCCTTCAGTTGGAAGGTCTTGCCCAGGATCGTGAGTTTGGATCCGTCTGCATAGTCCATGCTCCCAGCCTGAGACGCTGGAATCTTGTAGGTCACTTCGCCGACGACCACGTTCAGCGTCTGAGCCGCCGTGCCAAGAGAAACCACGAGCGAGGCTCCGATAAGTAGTGCTTTCTTCATCGTTTCGCCAGTTTAAAGTTCTTGTTTCCTTGTTTTGCCACATACACGCCTTTGGGCAGCGACTCGCGCGCAACGTCGAGCGAAGGATAGCATCCGACGAGGCGTCCGGAGAGGTCGTGGATGCTGACAGACTGCACTTTGCCAGCCTCCACATCATTGATGGAAACCACTGCCGCGTCGGAGAAATACATCTTCGTGAGGGTCGAAAGGTCGAAGGCCTCGCCGTCCGCTCCGCTTCTCACGACGAGCTTCCCGTCGCTTACCGTCATCTCCAAGTCCTCTACAGCGATACTTCGTGGCCCAGTGTTGGTCACGAATACCAGATAGTTGTAGTCGTTGCTCCAGCCATTGAGCGCTGTCAGCATCAACCCGAATACAATCAAAATGGATCTTTTCATAACTGATAAATTAAATGATTGCTTAATCCTATATATAATAGGTATAACGTAAAAACTAGTTACAAAGTTACGATATTTTTCCATTGTATCTGTCTTGGAATGTATATTATTCAATGAGCGCCTGTCTTTGGCGGATAAATATCGTTATTTGCTCAACAAACTCCAAGTGGCTTTCCAGACCATTTTTCTGATACTCTCCGCGCCAACCGCTTTTCTTCCCCAGCAGCTTCGTGTCTGCCATAAATGCGGTAGGACTATGGGGAAAAGGTCCTGCTTCTGCCAAGTTGTCAGCCGCGAGACCCCTGCTTGTCAAATGGCACAATAGTTGTTTTGAGATAGGCGGACAACAAAGTCCAAGCAACATTAAAGTAGAACAAAAATAAAAAAAGAAATATTATGGGAAAGATTATTGGTATCGACTTAGGTACAACTAACAGCTGCGTAGCAGTGTTCGAGGGCAATGAGCCCGTGGTGATCACCAACAGCGAGGGCAAGCGCACGACTCCGTCCGTGGTAGGCTTCGTGGAAGGTGGCGAGCGCAAGGTGGGCGATCCTGCCAAGCGTCAGGCTATCACCAACCCGAAGAAGACCGTTTACAGTATCAAGCGTTTCATGGGTGAGACCTATGACCAGAGCCGCAAGGAGGCTGAGCGCGTTCCGTTTACGGTGGTCAACGAGGGTGGCTATCCTCGCGTGCAGATTGACGATCGCAAATATACGCCGCAGGAGATTTCTGCCATGGTGCTTCAGAAGATGAAGAAGACTGCCGAGGACTACCTTGGCCAGGAGGTGACGGATGCCGTCATCACCGTGCCGGCCTACTTCAGCGACTCTCAGCGTCAGGCCACGAAGGAGGCAGGTGCCATCGCAGGCCTCAATGTCCGCCGTATTGTCAACGAGCCGACAGCAGCCGCCTTGGCCTATGGTGTCGATAAGTCCAATAAGGACATGAAGATTGCCGTCTTCGACCTTGGTGGTGGTACTTTTGATATCTCCATCCTGGAGTTTGGTGGTGGTGTCTTTGAGGTGCTTTCTACCAATGGTGATACCCATCTTGGTGGTGATGACTTCGACCAGGTGATCATCGACTGGCTCGTCAACGGCTTCAAGGCCGATGAGGGTATCGATCTCTCCAAGGACCCGATGGCCATGCAGCGCTTGAAGGAGGCTGCCGAGAAGGCCAAGATCGAGCTTTCAAGCACGACTTCGACCGAGATCAACCTCCCGTACATCACGGCAGAGGGTGGTGTGCCAAAGCACTTGGTCAAGACCCTCACGCGCTCACAGTTTGAGCAGCTGGCTCACGAGCTGATCCAGAACTGCTTGGTTCCTTGCCAGAACGCTATCCGCGACGCCAAGCTCTCTACGTCCGACATCGACGAGGTGATCCTCGTAGGTGGTTCCAGCCGTATCCCCGCAGTCCAGACTTTGGTGAAGAACTACTTCGGCAAGGAGCCTTCCAAGGGTGTCAACCCCGATGAGGTGGTCGCTGTCGGTGCAGCTATCCAGGGTGCTATCCTCAACAAGGAGAGTGGTGTGGGCGATATCGTCTTGCTCGACGTCACCCCATTGACCCTCGGTATCGAGACGATGGGTGGTGTGATGACGAAGCTCATCGAGGCCAACACAACCATTCCGTGCAAGAAGAGCGAGGTCTTCTCTACGGCTGCCGACAACCAGACGGAGGTGACCATCCACGTCCTGCAGGGTGAGCGTCCGATGGCGGCTCAGAACAAGAGCATCGGCCAGTTCAACCTCACCGGCATTGCCCCGGCTCGCCGTGGTGTGCCTCAGATCGAGGTGACGTTTGATATCGACGCCAACGGTATCCTCAACGTCTCTGCCAAGGACAAGGCTACGGGCAAGGAGCAGAGCATCCGCATCGAGGCTTCAAGCGGTCTGAGCGATGATGAGATCAAGCGCATGAAGGCTGAGGCTGAGCAGAACGCCGAGAACGATAAGAAGGAGCGTGAGCGCATCGACAAGCTTAACCAGGCCGACTCGATGATCTTCACTACCGAGAACTTCCTCAAGGACAACGGCGACAAGATCCCGGCCGATCAGAAACCGGCTATCGAGGAGGCTCTCAGCAAGTTGAAGGACGCTCACAAGAGTGGTGATGTAGCCGCTATCGACACGGCCATCAACAACCTCAACACTATCATGCAGGCTGCCTCTCAGCAGATGTATCAGCAGGCTGGTCCTCAGCAGGCCGGTCCTCAGCCGGGTGCAGGTCAGCAGGCAGGCCAGCAAGGCGGTCAGAATACTGACGACAACATCCAGGATGCCGACTTCGAGGAAGTGAAGTAAAGTCCGGTAATCAAGGATAAATAAACATAGGACGGGCGCAACCCAATGGGTTGCGCCTGTTTTTATGTTGTAGGAGCAGTTGTAATTTCCGTGGGCCGCTGTGGCGCGTGCGTATACGTTTTACGAAAACGTTAAACGTTATAACGTTAAGACGTTAATAGAACGGGCTTGACAGGCTAAGGAGCCAGAAAAGTGAACGGATATCCCCGTTTGGGCGGATATCCTCCGGTTTCAGCAGCAGGGTACGCTATTTTAATGGGATCGTATCTCGAATAGCACCCAAAATAGGAACCGCCGTGTGCGGAACCGCATGTACGGTGGTGTGAGTGGTCGGTAAACACGAAAGTAGGAGATAAACACCTATGATTAGTGTTTACCTCCTACTCGATCTCGATTGGGGGTGGGAAACTTTGGTCGGTTATTATTCAGTCCAAATGTTTTCCCATGCTTCTTTTGTTTGTGCTCCCTTCAGTGGGTTTACAAATGCAGGATGTTTGGGTGTCATACCTTCGCACTTCTTTATTTCGCCATACAGCCACTCTTCGTTTAAGGCGGCTACCGAAGTGCCCTTTATGTCTTTCTCTCTCTTCCACATGTTCTTGTACCAATAGTGGGCTTTGTGAGCCAGTTCTATCACCTGATTACGAGTGAGTACGTAGCATCTGAATGTTGATATGTCATTCTCTGAATCTATGGCGATAAAAACCCACGGGCCGATGACATGTTCCTTAAGAAAATCAATGTTTAAGCATTGGTCTATTGTAAATCCTAAAGGAAATGATTTTAACTTTGTTGTCTTTACCTGAATTAATGCAGTACGTGGCTTCCACATCTTTGCGTCTTCGGGTTTTAGACATATAATGTCCACTAATTTATAATTGTTGTAAGTGCTATTAGCATTAAATGCGTCCCATCCTTTCTGCATGAGTCTCATCTGCACGTAGCTTTCTCCAATAGCTCCAAGTCGTGCGTTTTGTCCATGTTTATTTGCCATATCATTAGTTATTTTGTCATCTCCAATCAAATTCTTCTATGCCCAATATCTCCAATCCTTGATATTTCCATCTTTCCTGGTCAAAGTTTGGGGTGTATCTTGTCATAAGCACTCTTACCTTATGATCTTCCGTTGATTCTCTTGCGAGATTGAAGTCCATAACACGCTCATTGACGTCTCTCGCCACTTCGTTTTTGCCAATTTGATAATATACTGTGCCAAATCGCGTAATACGAACCTGTTGTCTGAGGCAATCGTCCAATCGCCAACTATGATTGTCGAGGATAAAGCCATAGAATCCGCTCCCATCAGCATCAGCCATAGCTCCTAAAGCCAGATAATATGGCGTATTATCATTTTTCTCTTGTACTTCAATGACGTCGCCTGTGTATATTATCTCACCGTTGGTGTCTCGAAAATTGGTTTCAACACCAGCATAAATCCTTTGACATACATATCCCCTGCCTTTGCATTCGTCATGGAAAACTTCGCTAACAACTGCTTCGTTATGCTCTTCGGCATATTTGTCGTCTGTTTCCCATACATACATTTGGTCTCTATTAAAGAAGAAATCGCCAAATTTGGCATAGCCAAACTCGCCACGTCCCTTTACATAACGGACTTTCAGGTCGGGTAAGAAAGTATTGATACCAGCTCCTATTTCGTATTTATGTAGAGCAGTGTACTTATTTAGAGTTTTTAGTGTCCATACTTTTGGAAACTTTGGATATGATGGACTTGTACGCCATACACTACATTCTTTGCCAATAATATCCCACCATGTTTTTGGTAGTGCAATATTCGAAATGTTCACGGCTTCCTCAAACAACGGTGCAATTTCCATATCATCAAATCCTGCAATGCCACAACCTATGCGTGTAACCAAAAATCTGTTATTCGGATGTGTTTTGGCGTATTCGAGAAACTTATTTACGTAAGGTGCAATAGTTTCCACACCACCTTGCATGGTTGGAATAGCATAACACCTACCCGTGGGGCCAACACCAACACCCCATTCTGCGCCGAACTTTTCCATGGCGATACGTGCTGTGCCACCAGCATGACAGCCTTTAAGGTTACTACCAAACACAAATATTTCGCAACGCGACAACTCTGTGATATTATTGGGAGTTACCGAAAAATCTCTAGGTTTCATGCTTTTTACATTTAATGGTTGTTAGTCTGCCATTATTATTTCTCCTGTTTCTGTCAATTTTGAATGGCCACATTTGGGACAATGTCCTTCTACCGGATTCCATGTGCGAAGTCCATCCATTCGTCCACATATTGGACATTCTGGATATTGTTCTTGCAATGGAACTCTTACTATTTCCTTGCAGTGTGAACAAAAGAAGTAGTATTTAGTACCAAACATCAAGGCTTCGTAGCCCTTTGCGTCTGCTATAATTCCATATCCGCACTTTGTGCATTTGTAACCTCTTAATGTGGCCATCGTGTTGAAAGTCTAATTTGAAACGTATAGGCTAATTTAAAAGTGTACCACTTTCTAATTACGAAGTGTACTACTTCAAACCGTTTACAAAGGTATTCATAAATTATTAAACAGCCAAATATAATTTGCGAAATTATTTGATTTTCTTATTAAATTTCTTAGTTTCTTTCAATCTGTATGATTCGCCGTTCATATTTGCCAAAAAGCATTATGCGTAAGTTTGTCAACCACAAGGTATGTGTTGATTTTGACTGGAGTCACAATCATACGAACGAATCTAATGGCAGATCATTCAAGATTGGTACTGTTCATGTGCAAGAGTGGAATATGGGTAAAGACGGAGAATTCCATCGCATTTCGGAAAAAGCTCGTTTAATGAGCAACAAAGAAATGAAAAGTATGGTTCGCTTATCAAAGCTTTTTGTCCGACAGTTAAGTTTAGGTAAGATGTAGATATGGTTAGATAAGTTGGGGTTAACTGCATCACATGTTAGTCCTTCAAGCAAGCCAGAGGAATGATTTTGACACCATCCGGACGAGTGTAGGCCATTTCTCCACCTTTGATAACCATCAGCAAGTCGGGTTCACGTAATAAGCTCAAATGCTCATCGGCAGTCCTTTTGAGGTATTCCATATTGTTTGCTATATAATGATGCTGCAAAGATACTGGTTCCTTGTGGATTCTGCAAGGCGTTTGGTGTTTTTGTGGCATTTTGTTTGGTGTTTTTGCGGTGTTTTGTTTGGTGTTTTTGTGGCAATTCGTTTGGCGTTTTTGCGCAGTTCGCTATTCCGTGTGAGCCGCTGCGGCAGCGCAAGTTCAAGATAAAACATTCTTCCCAGGTACAGGCGCATGCGTTTTCGAAAACGTCAAAGTAAAGAAGCCAAAACAAAAACGTTAAACGTTATAACGTTAAGACGTTAGTAGGGTGGGGCTTGGCAGACTAAGGAGCAAGAAAAGTGAACGGGTGTCCCCGTTTTGGGTGGGTGGATATCCTCCGTTTTCAGCAACTTTATGATTGATTTTTGCCCGCCTAAGCCCAAATGTAGCTCCACCATAGCCTGCAAATCCTTCAAAAACCCTAATAGGCTCATGTTAGGGTAGTCTATGCATCAAGCCTTCCTTTCTCACCCCAATCTTTTAAGTTATCTCTCACCACTGACAAAAAGTTTATTTCGTCATCAACTTCTTCTTGCGAGAAGTTTTCCGAGAGGGTTGAAATAACCTCACTAATTTTATTTATCTGCTCAAAGAGCAAATCTTTCTTATTCTGTTCCATCTTATTTTTTCTTCTTGTTCTCCAAAGCCTTTTCTGTTCACTTGCCAATCTGCGTTCAACCTTCTTTACATCTTCTGCCGCAGGAAGGTTCTCTGGAACTATACCACGCTGCACAAGCATATCTCGAACAGCAGCATTGTTGGCAATATGCTCTTGGCTTATACGACTTTCTCCTTGAAGGTCTTTGGTCTGCACATTCACACTCGTCATTTCTGCCGCAAAATCTTTTGCTTTGATACTGATAGTGGGAAGAAAATCTGCTAATGGTCGTTTCTCCGGGATTCCCATGCGTCGCTTCAGCGTTGCAGTATTCAAACGAAATAATGCTTGGTCTCCTTTGGAACGTATCACAGCAAAACTCTTGTCATTCACCCTTCGTTCATAAAGTACGCCAGAAAGTTTACGTTCAGTTTCCTGTAGTTTAGCACGTGCCTTAACTCTTTCAACTTCAACAAGACGCTGTTCTATAAGTTCTGCACGACGAGTTTGCACAGCAAGGTAAGTTTGTGCAAATGCGATTTGTGGTTTACGAGGGTCGCCATTTTGAGCGACAAGGTAGCAAGCATAGCGTGTTAGCATAACGTCATCTATCTGACGCTCAGCACCAGAATCGATAACAACCATTTTATTGACGTCAATAAAATGGTCTTCTACATTTTGTCCTACATTTACACACGCTTCCTTCTAGTTTTAGGCAAGTTCTAACTCTGTCTTATGGATTGCTCTTTTCTTGGAGTTGTTTGATTTTCTCGTGGGTTGTTGTGGTAGGCGTATGCGATTTTGAAAACGTTAAACGTTATAACGTTATCATGTAAGAACGCGAGACTTCTATGGCAAAGGTGGTTGGATTGCTCTAAGGCGTGATTTCGTGGCAACGTGACTTCTTTCTTTTGTCTGAGCAACATCAAAACAAAGATGCCCAAACAAAAACGTTTTAATAAACCGTGTTTTGTCTGTAATTGATGATGTGTGCAACGTGGTTGGCAATCAATTGATTATGTGTTTTACCACTAACTTTTGCGGTGATTCGTCACTAACTTTTGTGGCGTTTTACCGCTAACTTTTGCGGTGCTTTGTGGGTTTTATCAAGGCGAGCAAGGCGGCTGCTTGAGTGTTTGCTTGGGCGCCACTTAGGGGGACCTTGGCGATGGTAGCTTAGGGGCGAGGCGGATGGTTGCTTATGACTGGCGCGGAGGGTAACTAAGGGGCGTTTCGGGGCGTCTGTTGGCATGGGGTGAGAGTCGTCGTTTGCATGGTTTGTGAGTTGTTGTTAGCATGGGTTATGAACTGTCGTTTGCATGGGGACTGGCGTGCTTTTTGCGTGACCAGTGGAGGTTAGTGGAGAAGAGAAAACGTTAAAACGTTAAACGTTAAGAGTGACAAGAAGGGGTGAATAATAACGTTTTAACGTTTAACGTTTTTGTTTCGGCATCTGTCCATTGGGGCAATCAAGTTATACGGTTGAAAATGACGAGTTGCATATAGCTTTCACTCGGCCAAGAAGATTTTTAACCGTACAGTTTTGGTGTTGGTGAAAAAGTTGCCCTCTTTATTCGAACCTGATCATTTGGGCCAGTTGAAGGAAGTAGTCGTTGGACCAGATATCCAAATCCTTGGGGTTGTGGATGAATGGCAGCACGTCGGCCTTCACTTGGTTGATGTCTGCGGTAGAGAGGCGATTGTTCAGTTTCTCAAGGAAAGACTCTTTGGTGATGTCCTCCTGGTTGAACTGCAAGGCTCTCTCGCGCAGGTGAAGGAAGTCGAGCGGGGTATTATGTCGGACGTACCATTCAAAATCGTACCAGTCACGACCCTTGACGCGGTTCTTCCAAGCTCGATAAACCAAGGCGTGCATCTTGCCTGCAAAGAGGTCGGGAAGGGTGAAGCAGCGAGTCATGAAGGATTGTGGGAGCAGAAGTAGTTTCTGCTCGGTGAGGAACTTCAGTGGCGGCTGCGTGTCCACTTCTATTTTTATCTTTATCGATTTCTCTGTTTGGAATGTGATGTCGTAAACATCGGTGTTGTCCTTCAGGAATGCTGATTCGACCTTGCAAAAATTCTTCTTGTCCTTCTTCTTAATTTCCACCTCTCGGCCCACCATGGCAAACTGGTCCACTATGGGTTGAAAGTATTGTGTGAAGTCAAAGTCTTGGCTTGGAGCAAGTAGCGAGAAGTCCATGTCCTCGGAGAATCGCTGCAGGCCATGGAAGATGCGTAGGCAGGTGCCTCCGTAGAAGGCGGCTTCGTTGAAGAACCCGCCATTATACAGGCCGGCGAGGATGATCTGCTGATTCACTTCGAAGGTGGCATTGCGCTTCTGCTGGTGAGTCGCCAAGTCGTAGGCCGACAACATTTGGTTGAATAATTCGTTGCTCATTTCTTCAGATACTTTATCAGGGTTTCGATAGAATTGGCTTTCTTGCCATCTGCCTGGGCGTAGCGCTCAAAGATGCTGGCGTCCATGTGTAGGAAGTCTTCTATATCCATGCGTAGGTCGTCCTCCAGATAGGTCTCGACGTCCTTGAGATAGCGAAGATAGAGCTTGGGCGAGTGGGCTATCAGGTCGCAGAGTGCCTTTTCGGGCGTGGCCATCAGAAAAGCGTAGCTCTGCTTGTTGATGCTTGTGATGCCTATCGGGAAAGCCTCGCGAGCCACCCTTTGGTACTCGAATCGTCCCACGGGCGTGTCGAAACGACGCGTGTGCTTCAGTGTCATGGACTGTGTGGTATAAACCGCTTCGGGTATCAGTCCGTAGTAGCGCAAGGCCGTCTGCATGGAGACGTATGAAGGGGTGTAGAGTTGGTTGGCTATCAATTCGGTAGATAGAGCCACGTGCGAGACCTTGGGGTCGAGCACATAAAGCCCCTTCTTGAGTCGGATGATCTTGCCCGCTGCCTCAAGTTGGCGCACCTTTTGGTTGCCTGCCTCCAGTTTGGGGAACAGGGATGCTAGCGTAGCGGTGCCCACAGGGATGTTGCCAATATGCTCTAAGTCTGTTATCATGATGCAAAGGTAGTAAAATTTGGAATAGCAAACGAAAGAAAAGTTATTTTTCTGTTCCAAATATAGCTATTTCCGGTGTTAACAATCGACTTGCCACCTTACATCTTAACGTTTTTGTTTCTGCATCTGTCTATTGGAGCAATCCACCTTACATCTTAACATTTAACGTTTTTGTTTCGGCATTCCCGTAATAGTTGGCTGACGGCATTTTGTACCATCATAGGGCAAGAAAGTGCCATCATGCGCTGGGCAAGAAAAAACCATCAAGGCGTCTCCGTGGAGAGAAGCCTTGATGGCTTTATGGTGGTGGGAGAGGTTGGCGCTTTACTTCTTGTCGAGCACCTCGTACTTACTGTGGCGGCTCTTATACTCCGGCACGATCTCCTTCATTTTTCTCACGATCTCCATGTCGTCATACTGCAGGGAGAGGTCGTAGAGGTCCATTTCGTTCTTGCGCGCCAGCTTGTAGGAGTATTCGCGGACGGCAGCCACCTTGATCTTCGGGTGGACGGTCGGCTTGGTCTGCTCCGCGTCGTTGAGCACCTCCTCGTAGAGTTTCTCGCCGTCGCGCAGACCCGTGTATTCGATCTTGACGTTTTTGGCTCCCGAGAGTTCTATCATGCGCTGAGCCAGGTCGGCGATGCGGACAGGATCGCCCATGTCGAAGACGAAGATCTCGCCGCCATGGCCCATCGTGCCAGCCTCCAGCACCAGGCGGCAGGCCTCGGGGATGAGCATGAAGTAGCGGATGATGTCCTTGTGGGTGACGGTGACGGGGCCTCCCTTCTTGATCTGCTCTTTGAAGAGCGGGATGACCGATCCGTTGGAGCCGAGCACGTTGCCGAAGCGGGTGGTGACAAACTGCGTCACGCCCTTTACCTCGCCGTCCTGGATGGCCTTGTTGAGCGACTGGCAGTAGATCTCGCAGATGCGCTTGCTGCAACCCATGACGTTGGTGGGATTGACGGCCTTGTCGGTGGAGATCATCACAAACTTGCGCGTCTGGTATTTGACGGCCAGGTCGGCGATGACGCGTGTGCCGAAGACGTTGTTCTGTATGGCCATGGCGGGGTTGTCCTCCATCATCGGCACGTGCTTGTAGGCCGCGGCGTGGAAGACATACTCCGGCTTGTGGGCGGCGAAGATCTGCTCTATCTGCGACTCGTTGGTGATGGAGCCGACGATGGACCACACCTTCAGGTCCTTGTGGTGGTTCATCATGTAGAGGCGTACGTCGTGCATAGGCGTCTCGGCCTGATCGACCAGTATCAGCTCCGAGGGCTTGAAGGTGGCCACCTGGCGCGCCATTTCCGATCCGATGCTTCCCGCCGCGCCCGTGATGAGGATGCGGTGGCCTGTGAGCATCTTCTTGATGGCCTCCATGTCCACCTCGATCTTGTCGCGCGGCAGCAGTTCCTCGATGTCCACCTCGTGGAGCAGCGTGTGGGAGATGGTCGATTTGCCGTCCCACTCCTCTGCCGGCGGCATCATCATGATCTTGATCTTGGCGGCGATGAGCGCGTCGATAAACTTGGTGTCGTGGGTGAAGTGTTCCGTCTGCAGCGGCGAGACCAGCAGCGCCTGCACGTGGAGCTTGCGCATGGTCTCCACCAGTTCGGGCGAGTCCTCATAGACCTTGATGCCGGAGATGCGCGAGGAGGTCATCATCTCGTTGTCGCTGATGAATCCCTTGATCTTGTAGCGCGAGCTCGGGTCGGAGACGATGCTTCGCGCCAAGGCTACGGCCCCCGACTGGGCGCCATAGATAAAGACGTTCTTGGAAATGCCAAAGTTGTTGTAGAGGTCGTGGAGCGCCTTGGCCGCCATGCGTGCCGTCCACATCAGCATCGTGGCCGTGATGAAGATTTGCACGCCGCTGACGAAGCGCGGCACGAGGATGTAGTTGCTCAGACCGAAGCGTATCTGCAGCTGGTGGAAGACGCAGATGGCGATGCTCGCCGTGAAGCTGGAGTAGGCCACGTGGCGCAGGTCGATGAAGCTGGAGTAGCGGAGCACGCCGTTGAACGTGTGGAAGATGAAGAAGGCCAACATGTAGAGTACCATGCAGAGGCCAATGCCCAGGCCCACGCGATTCAAGTTCGTGTAGAGGTTGTCCACGCCATACTGAAGGGTATAGACAAACAGTCCAGATACCAGCACCGAAAGGGTGTCGTAAGCGAAGATACACCAATAAGGAAGCGTGCCTCGGGAGAAGGCCCATTTGACAAATCGGTAGAGTAGTTTCATTTCATTCCAACTTTTGTTAGACTTATGCAATTAATTTAGTTTGAGCGATGATAGAACCGTCCCACTCGCCTTGATGCAAAACTACAGTAGAGGGAGTGATCCTGTCGGTCCTTGTCGGCGCCGATTCGGCTCTTGGTCTCCCAACCCCTGCTTTGTGTCGTTTTCGTGGAAAGTGTCTCTGTTCTCTCTCATAACGCCAAGTTGGTGGCTGCACGAATCTATTGCGAATGCAAAGTTAGTATTTTATTTGTTTACACGCTGCTTTTTCTGAGAGTTTTTTCACCTCCTTGCCTTTATTTGTGAAGAGGCTTTACAAAATGTGGGTTCCTGCCGCTTCGTGCAAGCGACCTGTCGCCCCCGTGGTTAGGGCCAAAATGGGGCACAAGGCTGATGGCCAAGCATGCGAGAAAGAAGAAGGGCCAGCGGCCCGAGGCAAAAGAAAAAAGCAAAAGAAAGCGGCCAATCCAATAATTAGTAGTATCTTTGCCGCCCCATCGTCCCTTCTGCCAGCGAGAGCGGGGTGGGGCGTGAGGATTTTGATCACAAAGAAGACGATGACAGAAGAAAGCTCTGATGCGCTCAGCGCAGACCGCGGAGGCAAGCAGTTGCCCAAGGGAATCCACATAGTCGAGGCCGACCCGCTGATGGCCTCGAAGGAGAAGGTCGTGCCCCGCCGCCCTCTGGCCGAGACCTGGGGCAGCACCTCCGAGAAGCCCACCTCGTGGAGCTATCTCTACCTGCGCCATTTTGCGGTCAAGACCTTCAAGAAATGCCTGGAGCACTACAACGAGCAGACCGAAGGCCGTCCGCAGCCCTTCTTCATCCATCAGTCCTACCACTACGAGTACAAAAACCCCGAGAAGCAGCGGGGCGTGCGCAAGGTCCTGCAGCCCTCCATCAGCGGACTGGTCTTTCTCCAGGGCACGGTGCGCGATCTGCAGGCCTTCCTCGACGAGCATTTCCCACAGTTTCATCTTGTCAACGACCGCAGCCGCGGTTGTCCCGCCTCCATCGAGGACGCCATCATGCGCCCCTTCATGGACGTCTCGCGTATCCACCCCGAGCGCCTCACCTTCCTGCGCGAACCCCTGGAGAAGTTTGCCAAGGACCACGTCAGGCTCCGCGTCCTCACCGGTCCCTTCCAGGGCTACGAGGGCTACATCGTTCGCATCCAGCGCAACCGTCAGCTCGTCTTCGATTTTGGCGGTTGTGCGCTGGCTATCAGCGGTGTACATAACGAGGACTTCGAAGTGGTGGAGGAGTAGGGGAGGGCTGCTTTTATAACTTTTATGAAAGAAGCGGGCTGCTTCGTAAAAAGAAAAGAGGCTGCTTCGTAACAAAAACTCTCCTTCTATAATAAATAAGGTAAGAAACAACGAGACCATCAATATGACGAAAGAAAAGAAAACCATCATCGTCGGCGCCTCGTCGGGAATCGGCTACGAGGTGGCCCGCCTGTTGCTCCAGGAAGGGTGGCGGCTGGGCTTGGCCGCGCGCCGCACAGAGACGCTGGAAGCCCTGCGCCGCGAGTTTCAGGACCAGGTCGTCTATGCGCCTATCGACGTCACCCAGGAGGAGTCGGAGGAGCGTCTGCTGCGCCTGATCGACGCGGTGGGCGGCATGGACCTCTACCTCCATGTGGCCGGGGTGGGGTGGCAGAACATGGATTTGCTGCCCGAGAAGGAACTGCCCACGGTGAGCACCAATGCGCTGGGCTTCGCGCGGTTCGTCGGTGCTGCCTATCGCTATTTCGCCGTCCAGGGCCACGGCCACATCGCCGTCGTCTCGTCGATAGCGGGCACAAAGGGCCTGGGCGTGGCCCCCGCCTATAGTGCTTCCAAGGCTTTCTGCAATGTCTATATCGAGGCCCTGGAGCAGCAGGCCCACCTGCGCCATCTCGACATCCACTTCACCGACCTGCGCCCGGGCTTCGTCCGGACCGACCTGCTCGGTGACGGCAAACACTACCCCATGCTCATGTCGGCAGAGAGCGTGGCCCAGGATATAGTCAAAGCCATAAGGACGCGTCGCCATGTCTGCGTGATCGACTGGCGCTACCGTGTCCTTACGGCTTTGTGGCGGACCATCCCCCGCTGGTTGTGGCGGAGGATGGCCGTGAGAAATTAGGCTTATACTGCTACATGCGGTTCACCTCCTTGAGATCGTCCACCTGCTTGAGGTTTTCGATGATCACCTCCAGCTCCTCGGCATCGTGTACCCCGAGTTCGATGGTGCCGTCGAAGATGCCATTGTTGGACGTCACGGTGATGCGGCGCATGTTGAGGCCGAGTTTGTCGGAGAGCATTTCGGCCACGTCGCGCAACATGCCCTGACGGTCGATGCCGCGGATGTGGATGGTCGCGTCGAAGTAGAGCTGGTGGTGCATGTCCCACTTCGCGTCGAGGATGCGGTTGCCGTAGCTCGCCTTCAGTTTGGAGGCGACGGTGCAGTTGCGGCTATGGATCTCGATATGGTTGCGGTTGTCGATGAAGCCCAGCGCGTCGTCGCCCGGTATGCAGTGGCAGCAGGAGGGGAAGATGTAGCCGTTGATGGTCTTCTCGCTGATGAAGATCGGCTTCTTGCGGTTGAGTTTCTCATCGACGGTGATGAGTCCCTCCGACGAGGCCATCAGGTCCTGTGCGTCCCGTTCCTTGCCCGTTCCCGCGTCTTTCTTCTTCAGGAAGGGCACGTATTTCGTAAACCACGCCGACGTGCTCCCGTCCTTGTTCTTCTTGCCCGTGAGCGCGTCCATGTCGTCGTCGCCCAACTGGATGGTGTGTGAACCCAGTGCGCGCAGCAGGTCCTCCGAACTCTGGAGGTTGTGCGCCTCGCAAAGTCTCTCCATGCGCTGCGCCGAAGGCTCCAGCTCGTGCTGAGCGAGCCAGTCGTGGAGTATCGTCTCGCCCTTCTTCTGCAGTTCGCGTCCCTCCTTGCGCAGGATGGCCTGTATCTTGCCCTTGGCCTTGGCCGTCCCCACGAAGTTGACCCACGAGGGCTGCACGCGCTGTGCGTTGGAGGTGAGGATCTCCACCTGGTCTCCACTGTTGAGCTTGTGGCTCAGCGGCACCAGTTTGTGGTTCACCTTCGCGCCGATGCAATGGCTTCCGAGGAACGTATGGATCTGGAAGGCAAAGTCGAGCGCCGTGCTTCCCGCCGGCATAGTCTTGAAGTCGCCCTTGGGCGTGAAGACGAAGATCTCGGAGGAGAAAAGATTGAGTTTGATGGCGTCGAGGAAGTCCATGGCGTCGGGCTGCGGGTCGTCGAGGATCTCCTTGATGGTGTGGAGCCAGTCGTTGAGTTCCCCCTCGTCCTCCGTGATCTCGTAGCCCTCCTTGTACTTCCAGTGGGCCGCAAATCCCTGCTCCGCTATCTCGTCCATACGGTCGGAGCGGATCTGCAGTTCGATCCACTTGCCCTGGTTGGACATGAGCGTCACGTGGAGCGCCTGGTAGCCGTTGGCCTTGGGATGGTTCACCCAGTCGCGCAGGCGGTCGGGATGGCTGTTGTAGATCTTGCTGATAGCCACGTAGATAGAGAAGCAGTCGTTGATCTCGTCCTCTCTCACGTTGGGCGTGAAGACGATGCGCACGGCCAGGATGTCGTAGATCTCGTCGAAGGAGACGTGCTTCTTCTGCATCTTGTTCCAAATGGAGAAAGGCGTCTTGACGCGCGCCTTGATTTCGTATTTGAGTCCCATCTTGTCGAGGGCCGCGCGGATGGGCGCCGTGAAGTCGCGGAAGAGTTCGTCGCGCTGCGCCTGCGTCTCTTCCAGCTGCTTCGCGATGTTCTGATAGATCTCCGGGTGCTCATAGCGAAAACTGAGGTCCTCCAGTTCGGTCTTCACCTTGTTGAGGCCCAGGCGGTTGGCCAGAGGCGCATAGATATAGAGCGTCTCTCCTGCTATCTTATACTGCTTGTTGGCCGGCTGCGAGGCCAGCGTGCGCATATTGTGCAGGCGGTCGCAGATCTTGATGAGGATGACGCGGATGTCGTCGTTCATCGTGAGGAGCAGCTTCTTGAAGTTTTCCGTCTGAGCCGAAGCCTTGTCGCCGAAGATGCCACCCGAGATCTTGGTCAGTCCGTCCACGATCTGTGCGATCTTCGGTCCGAAGATGTTCTCGATGTCCTCCACCGTGTAGTCGGTATCCTCCACGACGTCGTGGAGCAGGGCCGCGCTGATGCTCGTGGCTCCCAGTCCGATCTCCTCGCAGGCGATCTGCGCCACGGCTATCGGGTGCATAATATATGGCTCGCCCGAGAGACGCTTCACGCCCTGGTGCGCCTGGCGCGCGAAGTTGAAAGCCTTGGTGATGATCCCCACCTTCTTTCTGTGGCGCGAGGCCAGGTAGGTGTCGAGAAGGTGCTGGAAAGCGTTGTCCACCATTGCCTTCTCCTGTGCCGCCTGGTCGGCAGCTTTCTGCTCCATAGGCTTCTGGTCGGTGGCCTTCTGTTCGATAGGCTTCTGGTCAGCAGCCTTCTGCTCGATGGGCTGCTGATCGCTGGACTTCGTCTCCATCATGCCAGGCTTCTGATCCTGGTCGCCGGTAATAGTATTGTCCATGTCTATTCCCCCCTTAGTTTAGATGTGTATTGTTGTGATATATATAGTTGGTACTAATGATTTTGGCTTTAGGTGTGGTCTCGTCTCAGAATCTCAGGCTGCATCCCAGTCCGATGGCGTTTTGTCCGAACGGGCTGCGTCGGGTCGTCATTGCGCCGTCATTGCCCATCACGACGGGCGCCACGCGCAGCGACAAGTCCTCTGAGATGTCAAACTCCGAGAGCGACGCATCGACGTAGGCGTCGATGACGGAGAGCGCATAGACGGCTATCGTGGCGAAGACGCTCAGGTCTCGCCATCTGCGGTAGCGGTTCTTGCGCTTGCGGAAGATCTCCTGGTAGCGGGCCAGGTTGCTCTCGTTGATCTCCGTGCCGAGGTGCAGGAAATTTTTGTAGCTCTCCGTGGTCGGGTCGTCGTCCATGATGTCCAGGTAGGCCTGGCTGTAGTCGTGGTACATCTGGTTGTTCCACGTCATGGCGTAGATACATCCTGCGAACCCGCCATAGATGATGGGCAGCTTCCAGTATTTGCGGTTATAGACCTGTCCGGCTCCCGGCAGTACCAGGGCCAGCCACATCGCCCGCTTCGCCTCCGGTCGCCACTGGCTCCAGTCGCGCCTTTGCCGCTTCTCCTTCCCCTTGGTCTGAGCCTTGGAAAGAGTCGGCGCTACGTCGGCCTCCCACAGCGATTGCAGCGTGGGGTCGGCGGGATCGGTGGAGTGGAGCCTCACGGCAACGGTGTCGTCAGGATAGACCACACGGATGGTGTCGGGACCCGCCACCTGCGCCACGGCCATCCCGCGCACCAGGACCAGCGCCAGGAAGACGCTCCAAAACCTGCCTCTCGTCATCATCTTCATGGCCTGCTTATTCTCCCGGTTGCTGCTTCATTCTGTCGAGCACACTCATGATGTGCTCCAGCTCCTCCTCCGAGGCGAAGGGAATGCTGATCTTGCCCTTGCCCTTGTCGTTGCAGCTCATCTGCACCTTCGTGTCGAAGAGCTGTGAGAGCTGGTCCTTGAGGATGTTGTACTCCTCCGGCAGACGGCGCGTGGCAGCGATGGTCTTCTTCGCCGACTGCACGTCCTCGCCGTTCTTCAGCTGCTTGCACACCTCTTCGACGCGGCGCACGGTGTAGTCGTTCTTCTGGATCTCGCGAAACACCTTCAGCTGGAGCGACGGACTGTCCAAAGAGAGGAGGGCGCGGGCGTGGCCCATGTCGATCTCCTTCTTCTGCAGCGCCATCTGCACCTGGGCGGGCAACTTCAGCAGTCGCAGGTAGTTGGCGATGGCGGGGCGGCTCTTGCCTACGCGCTCGGCCACCTTCTCCTGCGTCATGGCGCTCTTCTCCAGCAGGTGCTCGTAGGCCAGGGCTATCTCGATGGCGTTGAGGTCCTCGCGCTGGATGTTCTCCACGAGGGCCATCTCCATGACGTTCTCGTCCTTGATGGTGCGGATATACGCCGGGATGGTCGTCAGCCCCGCCAGTTGCGAGGCTCTCCAGCGGCGCTCTCCCGCTATGATCTGGAAGCGGTCGTGGTCCACCTGTCGTAGCGTGATAGGCTGTACGATGCCCAGCTGGCGGATGGAGCTGGCCAGTTCCTCCAGGGCCACGGGGTCAAACTCGCGTCGTGGCTGGTTGGGGTTGGCTTCGATCTGCTGCAGCGGCACCTCGTTGATGGTGCTGCTGCCCTGCGTGCTCACCGATTCTGTGGAGATGAGCGCGTCGAGTCCGCGTCCGAGGGCGTTGGTCTTGACGTTGCGGTTGTATTTCTTGTGTACGGGCATGAGTTATCCTTTCTTGTTGTGTTCGATGATCTCTTTGGCCAGGGACAGGTGGTTGCGCGCGCCCGCCGAGTCGGCGTCGTAGAGGATGACGGGCAGTCCGTGGCTGGGACTCTCAGAGAGTTTGACGTTGCGCTGGATGACGGTGCGGAAGACCAGTTCCTGGAAGTGGCGCTTCACCTCGTCGTAGATCTGGCGGGCCAGGCGCAGGCGGCTGTCATACATCGTGAGCAGGAAACCCTCGATCTCGAGCTTCGGGTTGAGTTTGCTCTTGATGATCTTGATGGTGTTGAGCAGCTTGCTGATGCCCTCCAGGGCGAAATACTCACACTGCACGGGGATGATGACGCTGTCGGCTGCCGTCAGCGCATTGACCGTGATCAGACCGAGCGAGGGGCTACAGTCGATGAGGATGTAGTCGTACTCGTCGCGGATCGGCTGCAGGAGGCCCTTGAGCACCTTCTCGCGGTCCTTCATGTTGAGCATCTCTATCTCCGCTCCCACCAGGTCGATGTGGCTCGGCACGATGTCCAGGCCCTCGATGTCCGTGGTGTAGATGGCGTCGCGTATGTCGGCGTGGTCGATGATGCACTCATAGACCGAGCAGTCCACCTCCTTGATGTCCACGCCCAATCCGCTCGATGCGTTGGCCTGAGGGTCAGCGTCGAGGACAAGCACGGTCTTCTCCAGCGTGGCCAGGGAAGCGGCCAGGTTGATGGTGGTCGTGGTCTTGCCCACGCCGCCCTTTTGGTTGGCTAAAGCTATGATTTTTCCCATTTTCAATATTCTCAAAAATACGCCATGAGGCTGCGCTGCGGAGCGTCCTTCGGCGGAGGTTGTCCGTTGCTGGGCGCTGGGTGCTCGGCGGGTGAAGTCCCTGATAAGCATCCCTTTTGTCCGCTTCCTTCTTGTGTATCTGTCTGTTTCAAGTGTAATATTGGGCAAAGGTACATAAAAACTATGAGAAACCGACGGCTTTAAAAACTTTTTTTCGTACTTTTGCGGCTCAAAGATTGATGCAATGATGAATCAGAACAGACCCCTCATCCTCGTTTCCAACGACGACGGCTTCGATAGCAACGGCATCCGAAGCCTTGTTTCCTTCATCGCCGACCTGGGCGATGTGCTTGTCTGCGCTCCCGATGGAGGCCGCTCGGGCTTCTCCTGTGCCTTCACCGCCGCCGACCCGCTTTATCTGCGTCGGCGCGAGGATTATGCGGGCGCCCAGGTGTGGTCCTGCTCCGGTACGCCCGTGGACTGTATCAAATTGGCCATCGATCAGCTGCTGGACGGCCGCAAGCCCGACCTTGTGATTGGCGGCATCAACCACGGCGACAACTCCACGGTCAACAACCACTACAGTGGTACGATGGGCGTGGCCTACGAGGGTGCGCTGAAGTATATTCCCTCGATCGCTTTCTCCACCTGCGACTATGATCCTCAGGCCGACCTTTTGGCCCTGCGACCCTTTGTGCGCCAGGTGACGGAGAAGGTCTTGGCCGAGGGTTTGCCGAAGGGTACCTGCCTCAACGTCAACTTCCCCAAGGGCTCGGAGTTTCGTGGCATCAAGGTGTGTCGTATGACCTATGGGCGCTGGACCAACGAGGTGGTCGATTGTCAGCATCCGCGTGGTGGCAAGTACTACTGGATGGTGGGCCATTTCCACAACGATGAGCCCGAGGCCGTCGATACCGACCAGTGGGCCCTCAATCACGGCTATGTGGCCGTCACGCCATCTACCATCGACGTGACCGACTATGAATTGATGCGGAAGTTGAAGTTCTGACGATATGAAGTACTATCTGATAGTGGGCGAGGCGAGTGGCGACCTCCATGCCAGCCGGCTGATGGCCTCGCTGCGCCAGTATGACCCCTCGGCGGAGTTTCGCTTCTTCGGCGGCGACCTCATGTCGGCCGTCGGTGGCGAGCGCGTGCGCCACTACAAGGACCTGGCCTATATGGGCTTCGTGCCCGTGCTGCTCCACCTGCGCACCATCTTCCGCAACATGAAGTGGTGCAAGGAGGACATTGTGGCGTGGCGTCCCGACGTGGTGATCTTGGTCGATTATCCGGGCTTCAATCTCGACATTGCCCGCTACGTCCACAAGCACACGCAGATACCTGTCTATTACTATATCTCGCCGAAGATATGGGCCTGGAAGGAGTGGCGTATCAAGGCCATCCGCCGAGACGTCAAGGAACTCTTCTCCATCCTCCCCTTCGAGGTGCCGTTCTATCAGAAGCACCAGTATCCCATCCACTATGTCGGCAATCCCACAGCCGAGGAAGTGATGCAGTTTCGCCGCGACTACACCGAGAGTCGCGAAGCCTTTCTTGCACGCCACTCTCTTTCCTCAAAGCCGATCATCGCCCTGCTCGCAGGCAGTCGCAAGCAGGAGATCAAGGACAACCTCCCGGCCATGATCGAGGCCGCGCGCCATTTCGAAGACTACCAGATGGTCGTGGCGGGCGCTCCCTCTATCAGCCGCGACTATTATAATAAGGTGTTGGGCAAACAGCAGGTACCCATCGTTGACAACGAGACCTATGCCCTGCTCACCCATTCCGTGGCCGCGCTCGTGACAAGTGGTACGGCGACGCTGGAGACTTGCCTCCTGGGCGTTCCGCAGGTGGTGTGCTACAAGACGCCCGTGCCCAAGCTGGTACGCTTCGGCTTCAATCACGTCCTCAAGGTGAAGTATATCTCGCTGGTCAACCTGGTGGCCGATGCCGAGGTGGTCAAGGAACTTTTTGCCGACCACTTCACCATCTACCGCATCATCAACGAACTCTACCGCATCCTCCCCGGTCAGCCTCATCGCGAGGAAATGCTCCAGGGCTACCGCACCGTGGCCGCGCGCCTGGGCCATCTTATTGCCCCTGATGAGGCTGCCCGCCTTATGGTCAGCCTTCTTCGTTCTGCTGCTCCTGCTGATTCAGTTGCCGAGGATGCGCCCTCCAGTCTGTCTTCCACTTCGCATTCCAGTCCGTCCTCGGCTCCTGAAAAAGAACCAGAGGAGTCCGAGGAGGAGTATGAACTGGTCTCCGTCAAGGAGTTCGACTAACCCTCTCTTTGAGCCAGTTACAGGCTCAGACGGCATCTTCACCGTCTTGTAACATCTTGGTAACGCTTCTGTCATATCGTCGGAATACCTTTGCACCGTCAAAACAAAGAAACGAACGATAGACAAAGATGAAGAAGTGTTATCATAGACTCACAGGCGTTGCCTTGCTGACGCTTTCCCTCCCCATGGGAGCTTGGGCGCAGGACATCCGGGGCACGGTGGTCGATTCCAAGACGCAGGAGCCCCTCGTCGGTGCGACAGTGCAGGTACAGGGAACGTCGCTGGGTGTGGCCACAGACATTGATGGAAAGTTCCACTTCGAGGGCCTCGACAAGAGTAAGAGCTACACCCTTGTCATCCAATATGTATCCTACAAAACCAAAAATATTGACGGAGTTCGGGCTAAGGCCGACGGCGCAGAAGATGACTTGCGCATCACGCTGGCGGCCGACGAACAGCAGCTGGGCGACGTGACCGTGACGGCGGTGAAGAGATTGAATACAGATGCCGCCATGATCGACGCCGCACGAACCAGCTCCGTCATCGTGAGCAACGTCTCCGCACAGGAAATCAAGCGGAGTCAGGACAGCAACGCCGGCGAGGTGATCCGCCGCATCCCTGGCGTGAGCCTTATCGAGGGAAAGTTTGTGATGGTGCGCGGACTCTCCCAACGCTACAACAACGTCTGGATCAATGGCGGGGCAGCGCCCAGTAGCGAGGCCGACAGTCGCGCCTTCAGTTTCGACATGATTCCCAGTGGACAGATCGACAACATGATGATTGTCAAGACGCCCACGGCTGAGTATCCTGCCGACTACACGGGCGGATTCATCCTCATCAACACCAAGGAAATTCCGACCAGCAACTCTCTCCATCTCACGCTGGGTGGCAGTTGCAACACGCAGACGGCCTTCCGCACCTTCCTCTCGCCGAAGTCGTCGCCCACCGACTTCTTGGGCTTCGATAGTGGGATGCGGTCGCTCTCGGGCGGTATGGACGCCAAACTGAGCACGCTGGGCACCAATGGGGGCGGCAATCCGATGATCGACCTCCTTCACAACGGACTGATCAACGACTGGCACGTTCGCCAGTATACTCCTTGGGCCGACCTCAAGCTGGCGGCTGACTGGAGTCGCAGTTGGAGTCTTGATGGGGCAAAACTCGGTCTCATCGGCGCTTTCAACTACAGCAATGAGTATCGCACGATCTGCGGTATGGTCAACAACTTCTATGCAGCCTATGATACGGACAACGACCGCATCAACCCGCTGCGCCTCTCCACCGACGACCAGTACACCCACTCGGCGCGTCTGGGGGCCATGCTCAACCTGACGCTATTGAGCCCCAATGGCAAGAACAAATACCAGATGAAGAACATCTTCAACCAACTGGGCTACAGCCGCTACACGCTCCGGCAGGGCGTCAGCGCACAGTCGGAACCAGAGCGGTCGGCAGAGTACTACTATCAGAGCCGCACCACCTATACAGGACAGTTGACGGGACGGCATACCTTCGGTGGCGATGCACTTGACTGGAGTGTCGGCTATGCGTATGCCAACCGTCGCTTGCCTGATCGTAGAAAATATATCCTCTACTGCGAAGATCCCAGTCAGGGTGATCAGTACCAGTGGCTCTATCAGAACGATATCTCGCGCGAGTGGACTTCGCTCGACGAGCACATCCTCTCCCTCCAACTCAACGATACCCATCGCTTCGACTTCGAGTCGTGGAGTCCATCGCTCAAAGGGGGAGCCTACGGGGAGTATCGCACGAGGAAGTACAAGACGCGCAACCTCTTCTACTGGTACGACCACGAGGGTTGTCAGTTGCCCGAGGGATTCCGATCGATGGATATGACTGCCCTGCTTTCCGACGAGACCTATTTTGGTGCCAACAAACTCTATCTCCTGGAGGATGTCAACAAACTCAACGACTATAGTGGCAACAACTTGCTGGGGGCTGCCTATATCGAGGCCGAACTGCCACTGGGCAAGTTTGAGGCCCATGCTGGTCTGCGCTACGAGTACAGCCGCATGGAACTAATCTCCAACACCAAGTCGGCTGTCGAGAGCCACGAGAGCCATTACTACCGCCAGGGCGACTGGTTTCCATCACTCAATGTCACTTACCACCTTCTGCCTGAGCACCAGCTGCGCGTGAGCTATGGACGGAGCGTCAACCGCCCCGAGTTTAGAGAGGTGTCGCCGTCGGTCTATTACGACTTCGATCTCGCCTCCGACGTACAGGGCAACTTCGACCTGCGCAACTGTTATGTGGACAACCTCGACCTGCGCTACGAGTGGTATCCCTCGCGCGGAGAGGTCATCTCGCTGGCTGCCTTCTGGAAGCATTTCGATAGTCCGATAGAGTGGGTCTACACGCTCTCTGGTGGCACGGACGTCATCTACTCCTACATGAACGCACGATCCGCCAACAACTACGGACTGGAGCTCGACATACGCAAGCAGCTCGACTTCATCGGACTGAAAGACTTCTCCTGGAGTTTCAACGGGGCGCTCATTCATAGCCGTGTGCGGTTTGCCCCGGGTAGCAATGAGTACGATCGCCCCATGCAGGGACAATCGCCCTATCTGGTCAATACGGGAATCTTCTACTACAATGAGCCATTGCAGCTCTCGGTCAACCTGCTCTACAACCGCATTGGCAAGCGCATCGTGGGCGTGGGACGCACCACGGGTGGCGGCGACGCTTCGAGAAACATCCGGGTGCCGGACAGCTACGAGATGCCGCGCGACGTCTTCGACCTGACGGCCAGCAAGCGCTTTGGTCCGCTGGAGATCAAACTCGCCATCAGAGACCTCCTCAACCAGCAGGTCACGTTTAAGCAGTTCTCCGATGTGATGGTGCAGGGCGAAGAACGCCATATTGAACAAGTGACGCGCCGCTACCGCCCAGGAATGAACCTCAATTTCTCGGCCACTCTCACACTTTGATCTCTCCTCGGAGATGCGTGGGCGCCAAAGGCCACTGTATCAGCAAAAAAACAATGTAAAGTCAACAAGTGGGGTGGGCGCAAGCCCGCTTACACAACACAACAACTAATTACAACAAAACAATGATGAAAACAAGCAAGATGATTGTCGGATGCCTCGGCATCCTCGCTCTCTCGGCCACGCTGACGGCGTGTAGTGATGATGACAATGACAGCCCTGTCACGCCACCAGATTCCAGCGTCTCTTACGTCTGGGGCACGGATGGTGGCTTCAAGTCGTGCGACCATGTGCTCTTCGATGCAGAAGGCAAGGAGGCTCCCGAGGGCAAGGTCATCGGCAACGGCGACCAAAACTTTGTCTTCAAGGGTCAGCAGACGCTCGCCAAAGGCACTTATCTGCTGCGAGGCTGGGTCTATGTGGCCAGCGGATCTACACTGACCATTCCTGCTGGCACTATCGTCAAGGGCGACAAGGAAACCAAGGCGGCTCTTATCGTGGAGCCCGGTGGCAAACTCATTGCCAAGGGTACGGCCACAGAACCGATCGTCTTCACCTCGGAGCAGGCTCCTGGCAGCCGTCGTCCTGGCGACTGGGGTGGTGTGATCGTCTGTGGCAAGGCTCCCAACAACAATGGCGTGCTCGCCCAGCAGATAGAGGGAGGTCCGCGTACGAAGCATGGTGGCACCGACGCCAACGACAACTCGGGTGTGTTGCAGTATGTCCGCATCGAGTTTGCTGGCTATCCCTTCAAGAAGGACCAGGAGATCAACGGTCTCACCCTTGGTTCGGTAGGTGCTGGAACGACGGTCGATCATGTGCAGATCAGCTATAGCAACGACGACTCCTTCGAGTGGTTTGGTGGCACGGTCAACTGTAAGTACCTCATCGCCTATCGTGGTTGGGATGACGACTTCGACACTGATAATGGCTATTCGGGCAACGTGCAGTTTGGTCTCAGCGTCCGCGACTCGCGTATAGCCGACGCCTCGCAGAGCAATGGTTTCGAGAGCGACAACAACGCTGAGGGTTCTACAGCCGAGCCCTTCACTTCTGCCACCTTCTCCAACATGACGTTCCTGGGGCCGAAGGTCTTCGACGCCAACTTCCAGAACACTACCGACTATCTCGATGGTGGCAAGATGAACCCGGGCAACGGTTCTTCCACGGGCCGCTTCCAGGCAGGAATGCACCTGCGCCGCAACACGCGTCTCAATTGCTACAACAGTGTCGTAGCAGGATGGCCTATTGGTCTTATACTCGACAGCGAGAAGGGCAACACGCAGAAGGCCGCTACCGATGGTCTGCTCCAGCTCCACCGCATTGTCTTCGCTGGAACGGACCTCACGGGGTCCGACTTCAACAAAGTCTATAAGGATGAGCTCTACGACTACAAGACCAAGACGACTGACCCTTCGAAGAAGTCTTTCTCCAGCATGTTCTTCCTTCTCCCGGCCAACGGCAACAAGGTTGTTGATCAATGGGTGGCACGCTCTTGGCAGGGCATTCTGTCCATCATTGCTGCCAGCACCTCGGTGGGTGGCGCTCTCCAGGGATCGTTTGCCGAACTCCAGTCCAACAACTGGTTTGACAAGTCTGCTACCTTCGTAGGTGCCTTCCGCGACGCTTCCGATGATTGGACGGCAGGTTGGGCCAATTTTGATCCCGAAAACACGATATACTAAAAAGATCTTGAAAGTGTTCAGGATGACTTATTTTCCCCAATAGATTGAGTTGTTTCTTAGGTAAGAAGAAAAGGGCTGAGCATAGCGCGTTTGTGACTACGGGTCATGGATCGCTATTGTTCAGCTTTTTTGTATCCTGTTTTTTTGACTTCTTTTCCATCTTATCAGTTCCTTTTTGTGGAGTTGGAAAGCCGAGTGTTCTTTCAAGTCATGTTCTTTCTTAATCTGGGTGCGTTCGGAAGGTGTACCGGCATAACCTTTGTTGGTTCTATGATGATCCCAGTGTGCCATAATCTCAGGCGATACGCCAATAAGGTATTTAAGGTATCGCCACCGATGGGAAAGGAACTATGGGCTGATGTCACGGCTTCAAACTGCATCTTGCGTGCAATGACAGAAGCGAGATTATAGCCTTTGTCCTTACAGGCGCAAATGTCAACGACAAGGATCCTGCGGTGTTTAAGGTCTTGCTGGCTATTGCTCCTTAGGTTTCGGTGGTCTTTGTCGTAAATGATTTTCAAACTTAACAGTTTCGTTTGTTCGCAATTTTAATAAGTCAAAATATGCATCTCTTGGCTGCTGGTAGAGATCGGAGATAGTAACCTTTGGGAGGATAAAACAGGAGGAAGGGCATGAGGAAAGACCGCAATGAAGGCTTTTGGCCTGAGATGGGCTTTGTTAAATGGATACGGAGGAATAGTTAATGGGGCGTTAATTCATGCTAATCGGCTTGCATTCAGCTGAACGGAAGGTTATCTTTGTATAGAGGCTGCGCCAGGGCAAATGGTGAGCTCGCCTTCTTGGCATAAACAGCTGAAAGAGGCAAGTGGTTGAAATGTAAAATATAATCAAAAGGAATAATGATAAAAAGATTAAATTTCTTATCAATAACTTCGGATGGGATTCGGAAAAGACCGTTCTCGTATCAATCCCGTATTGATCCCGTATCGTTCTCCTATCGTTCTCCTATCGTTCTCCTATCGTTCTCGCTTCCGGAAGCGGAAACAATACGGAAACAATACGGAAACAATATGAGGTCGATATATGCTGGAGGGGAGGACGATACGTGGTGGGTACATGGTCTGCTCCATGAGGATGATGACTTGTTTGACAAAGAACAAAACAATAAATCAGAATAAAATATGGGAATAGCATTACTGGCACTCTGCTTCTGTGCATTGTCACTCGTCCTTGCCTTGTTTGTGGGCATATTATGCCTAGTTTTTGGATAAAGAGATAATAGAATAACTATAGCAAAAGCCTATGAGGATTTACACTTCGTTGTACATTCCTTTGTCATTTTCTGCGGATTTGCCTATCTTTGCAGCCTAAATCAAAAAGTAAGATGATGGAAAACAAAGAACAGAAGACTTTTGAACCGCAGTCTGCCTCTGGCGTGGCAGAGAAGTATGCTGAGATTCTGCTGCAGGTGAAAGGATTGATGGAGGGAGTGGACAACCCCGTAGGCGTGCTTGCCAATGTGGCGGCGCTGCTCAAGGAGGCTTTCGACTATTATTTTTGGGTGGGATTCTATGTGGTGCGCCACGGCGAACTGCAGCTCGGTCCGTTTCAGGGATCTTTGGCCTGTTTCAGCATCAAGCACGGGCGTGGTGTCTGTGGCACATCCTGGGCCGAGGCGCGGACGCTGATGGTGTCCGACGTGCATGCGTTCCCAGGCCATATCGCCTGCTCCTCGCGGTCGCAATCGGAGATCGTCGTGCCCGTCATGAAAGATGGCGTGGTAGTAGCCGTCATCGATGTCGATAGCAGCGAGTTGGATTCCTTTCATGAGGCTGACCAGCAAGGTCTTGAGGCCATCGCGCAGGTTCTTGGCAGTTTGTTTCCTATCGGCTAAGACGGTCTTCAGGCTGGCTTTTGTCCCGATTGTTGGGCCGACCGTTGTCGCGATTACCCGACTATTTGTTGCCACCGTTATTAGGCTGTTCACTACCACGTTGCTCGGGCTCTGCTGCCATTCCCGTCATTTCTTCCTCCTCCCTCAGTCTGTAGTGGGTCGGCCCTTTGGGTCGACTGTGGTCCTGTAGGAAGATGTGGTTGAGCGTGTGTGCCAATGCTTCCAGCGTTTGCTGGCGCCGAGCAGTTTTGAGTTCGCATTCCCACACCGTGATGCAATGCCAGCCCATCTGTGCGAGTTTTCTTTGCTCCTCGCGGTCACGCTCCTTGTTTCGTTCTATCTTCCTTTGCCAAAACGCCACGTTGGTCTTGGGTAGACGAAAAGCACCACAGTCGGCGTGGCCATGCCAAAAGCAGCCGTTGACGAAGATGCAGGTACGGTATTTGCGGAGCACGAGGTCAGGGTGGCCAGGCAGGCGCGGACTGTTCAGCCGGTAGCGAAAGCCTCTGCGCCACAGGTATTGGCGCACGATGCGCTCGGGCTTTGTTCCGCTGGAGCGAATGGCCGCCATGTTGTTGTGTCGCTGCGTCGCTTTGTCCATAACGTCTGAGGGTGATGAAACGTTGGTGATGAAATATTGCTGACGAAACAATAGTGTTGTAACGTCGGTGATAAAATGTGGAGAGGGGAATGTGGGGGAAGGTGCATAATATGAAAAGGGGTATCAACCTCGCTGGATGATACCCCCTCATTCTATGAAGTTGTAAACAAAAAAGCTTATTTACAATCCCGAACGGATTAGAGGTTCGGGTTCATCTTCGTCCACTCAGAGACCTCGGGGATGATGCCGAGAGCGATGATCTCGTCGCGCATCTTGCAGAGGTGCTCGTAAGACTTGTTGAGAGCAGCCAGCTCGTCCTCTGTACCCGTGGGAGCGCAGAAGTGAACACCCGTCTTGTCGATGGTAGAAGGCATAGCCATCATCACGTTCTTGAAGCCACACTTATCGCAGTTGACATAGCAGCCAGCGGGGAGCGTAAACTCCTTGCCGCCCATAGCAGCCTCGATCATCTTCACGGCGTTGTAGGCAGGGCTCTGGAAAGAGCTGCGGCCACGAAGCTTGATGATGTTGGAACCACCCTGGATGGTGTGGTGCTTGATCTCCTCCCAGCGCTCCTCAGAGAGACCCATCTCTGAGAGGGGCTTGCCGTCGATCTTCACCTTGGAAGCGAAGACAGCCATCTGCTCGCCGTGGCCACCATAGGTGTGAGCACCCGTGACCTTGTCCTGCTGCACGCCAAACTCGAGGGCGAGAGCCTGCTGCAGACGCGTAGAGTCGAGAGCAGCGAGAGAAGTCAGCTGGTTGGGCTTCAAGCCAGAGTGGATGAGAGCGGTGAGGGCAGTCACGTCGGCCGGGTTGAAGATGACGACCACGTGCTCCACCTCGGGGCAATACTTCTTGATGTTGTCGCCGAAGTCGGCAGCGATCTGGCAGTTGCCCTTGAGCAGGTCCTCGCGGGTCATACCGTCCTTGCGGGGAGCACCACCAGAGGAGATGATGTACTTAGCACCCGTGAAGGCCTCTTTAGCATCAACGGTGTAGGTGATGTTGGCACCCTCGAAAGCACACTGCTGGATCTCATCGAATACGCCATGAACGCCCGGCTCATAGATATCGTAGAGGCAAATGTTAGGAGTGAGGCCGAGCATCAGAACGCTCTGCACCATGTTAGAACCAATCATACCGCCTGCGCCGACGATAACGAGCTTGTCATTTGTTAAATACTGCATTGTTTTATCTTTTAAAAGTTTTATGCTATTTGTTTTATCCCTTTGTGCAACCTGTTTCTGATTTGCACCGCAAAGTTACGCAAAAAAGTAGAGAGCAGAAAATATTTAACCATACTTTCACACTTTTTGTTTTATGAAAGGATGGAATGGGTTTTTTAGAACCATTCGAAAACGATTTGCCCCGTCCGAAACGATGGGATGGCAAAGACGGAGGAACATAAAAACCGCGGCGGGATCCCGACTTTTTTTGATCCGTCTCTCAAAATATATCAGCCCTCATGGCAATAAAAGGGGAAGTGGTGCGTTATTGGAATGTGTTTAAACGCATTATTGTCATATCTCTCACGCTGTTGGCCGTCATCGGCGCACATGCGCAATACGACCCCGTCTTTAGCCACTACTGGCTGATGGAGACTTCGTATAACCCGGCTGCAGCGGGAAAGGGTAACAAACTCAATGCCGTGGGCGCCTACTCAATGGGCTTCACGGGCTACGAGGGCAGTCCCAAGACGTTCTATGTGAGCGCGGACCTGCCCCTCTACCTTCTGCGGCAGTATCATGGCGTGGGCGCCTCGATGCTCAACGACCAGATAGGCGCGTTCACCCACCAGCGTCTTTCCGCCCAGTATGCCTTTCGCAAAAGCCTCTTCGGGGGTATGGTTTCGGCAGGTCTGCAGCTCGGCCTCGTCATGGAGAAGTTTGACGGTACGAAGATTGATCTGGAAGACAGCAGCGATCCTGCTTTCTCCAAGTCGCAGCTCAGCGGCAACGCCCTTGACATGGGCTTCGGCCTCTATTACGTCCACCGCCAGTGGTACGTCGGCGTGAGCGGACAGCACCTCACCGGCCCGACCGTGGGGCTCGGCGAGACCAATGAGATGAAGGTCGATCCTACCTTCTACCTCACGGGAGGTTACAACATCAAGTTGCGCAGTCCCTACATCAGCGTTCCCACCTCGGTGTTGGCTCGCTACGACGGCACGGCCTATCGTGCGGACATCACTGCCCGCGTGGTCTATCAGAACGAGAAGAAGCGTATGTACGCCGGTCTCGGCTACAGTCCTACCAACTCCGTCACGGGCTATATCGGCGGAAGTTTTCAGGGCATCAACGTCGGCTATAGCTACGAGATGTTCACCGGTGGTGCCGGTATGGGCAACGGCTACCACGAACTGGTGGTGAGCTATCAGATGGATATCAACCTTCAGAAGAAGGGGCGCAACCTCCACAAGAGTGCGCGGATATTGTAGCGAGTGGGCGAGAGTAGATAGCAGTGAGAGTAGATGGATATGGGTGAGTGTAGATAGACAAAAGAAGAGTTGATCAATAAATTAAGATAAATAAATAAGGATAAATAAAAATAGAAAGAAGCGCCGCCCTTTTTCCCCAGGCGGGGTAGGGCGGGTGCTCCAAACCAGTAAGATATGAGAAAAGGAACGTACATATTGGCTATTTGCGCGAGTATGATGGCCACCATGTTGCTCTCGGGCTGCTTCGGTGGCAAGAGCGCGTCGTCGTCAGGAAGAGGCGGCGAGGTGGTCGGCGTGAGCGGACGTGGCTTCAAGGAGCCCACGCCCTACGGTATGACGCTCGTGAAGCGCGGTTCGCTGCGGATGGGCGTTGAGAAACAGGACAGCCTGTGGGGCAAGTCAATGCCCGTGAAGGACATTAGTGTTGATGGCTTCTGGATGGACGAGACAGAGGTGACCAACTCGCAGTATAAGCAGTTTGTCCACTGGGTGCGCGACTCCATTCTCCGTACCCGACTGGCAGACCCGTCCTACGGTGGCGACGAGAGCTACATGATCACCGAGGATAAGAACGGCGACCCCGTCACTCCTCATCTCAACTGGAACAAGCGTTTGCCTCGCAAGCCGACGGAGGACGAGCTGAGAGCCTTCGAGAGCCTCTACGTCACCAATCCTGCCACGGGAGAGAAGATGCTCGACGCGCGCCAGCTCAACTACCGCTACGAGATCTACGACTACACGGCAGCAGCCTTGCGCCGCAATCGTCTCAACCCGCAGGAGCGCAACCTCAACACCGACATTACGGTCGATCCCAACGAGGTGGTGATGATCAGCAAGGACACGGCCTATGTCGATGACGAGGGCGTGATCCACAGCGAGACCATCAACCGTCCGCTCTCCGGACCGTGGGATTTCCTCAATACCTATATTGTCAACGTCTATCCCGACACAACGTGCTGGGTCAACGACTTCCGCAACTCTGACAATGAGACCTACCTGCGTTCCTACTTCAGCAATCCGTCGTTCAACGACTACCCCGTGGTCGGCGTGTCGTGGGAGCAGGCCAACGCCTTCTGCGCCTGGCGTACCGACTATCTGCTCAAGGGACTGGGCGGCGAGGCACGCTATGTGCAGCGCTACCGCCTGCCGACCGAAGCAGAGTGGGAGTTTGCAGCCCGTGGCAAGGATCAGAATGAGTTCCCTTGGAACAACCAAGACGTGAAGAGCGGCAACGGCTGCTTCTATGCCAACTTCAAGCCCGACCGTGGCAACTACACCAAGGACGGCAACCTCATCACCAGCAAGGTGGGTATCTATTCGGCCAATAGCAACGGACTCTTTGATATGGCTGGCAACGTGGCAGAATGGACCAGCACGGTCTATACCGAGGCGGGTGTCGATGCAATGAACGACCTCAATCCTCAGCTCGAATACAAGGCGGCGCTCGAAGATCCCTACCGACTGAAAAAGAAGAGCGTGCGCGGCGGCTCGTGGAAGGATCCTGAGAGCTACATCCGTGCAGCCTGGCGCACCTGGGAGTATCAGAACCAGCCGCGTTCCTACATCGGCTTCCGTTGTGTGCGATCGTTGGCAAGCAGCGCGAGCGAGGCAGCGAGAATGAGTAAGAAAAGTCAAAAACGAAGCAAGAAAAGATAATGTCGAACTACAGTAAATATAATGTCATCTACCGACTGCAGAAGTGGATGGACAGCGTCCCTGGACAGACCTTTCTCAACTACGGATATAGCTGGGGCGCCTCAATCGTGATCCTTGGCGCACTCTTCAAGCTCACCCACCTGCCGGGAGCCAACTTCTGGTTGTTCTTCGGTATGGGTACGGAGGTTGTCGTCTTCTTCCTCTCGGCCTTCGACCGTCCTTTCGACAAGACCGACGATGGTCGCGAACTTCCCACCCGTGTCACCTTCTCGGGCGAGCAGGTCTTTGCCGACGATGAGGCTGGTGACTATGCTGACGAGTCTGGCGACTATGAGCATAGCGATGAGGCCGACGAGGCCGACGTCGCTGGTGGGGCCCAACCCCGCATGGTCTATGGCCGTTCGGGCCACCGTCGCACGGCGGCTCGCTCAACGGCTCCCGCTGTTCACCACGGTGCTCAGCAGACTGCTGCTGACGAGGCCTTCGATGCAGTCCATGCTGCCGCAGGCGCACAGCCTGCAGCTGCTTCCATGCCCACCGCAGAGCAGGTGGCTATGGCTATGCTCAACTATCAGCGCGGCGATGTGGAGGGTGCACAGCAGCAGGCTCCCGAGATGGTCGAGGCACAGACGAAATATGTCGATGCGCTGAAGAGCCTCACCGACATGTTGGGCAAGGTCAACGAGCAGAGCCAGCGTCTCGCCCGCGACAGCGAGGAGATGGAGAACCTCAACCGTACGCTCACGGGTATAGCCAAGATCTACGAGATGCAGCTCAAGGGCGCGAGCCAGCAGGTGGGCACCATCGACCAGATCAACGACCAGACGCGCAAGATGGCACAGCAGATTGCCGACCTCAATGCTATCTACGCCCGTATGATAGAGGCCATGACGGTCAACATGCGGGCCGCAGCCCCTGGTGCAGCAGCCCCCACGGCTCCCGCTGCCGAGTAGTTTACAGCATACAGTAGGGGAGAGCCAGGGCTTACGGCTCCGCCCCCTGCATTATCACAACGCAAAATATGGCTATCAAGAAAATCAAGATATCGCCCCGCCAGAAGATGATCAACCTCATGTATGTCGTCCTCATGGCCATGCTCGCGCTGAACATCTCCACCGAGGTGCTCAACGGATTCTCCATTGTGGAGGAGAGCTTGAACCGGACGACGGGCAACTCCACGAAGGAGAACGAGGCCATCTATCGCGAGCTGGAGCAGATCATGCGCAAGAATCCTGCCAAGGCGCGCGTGTGGTTTCAGCGTGCCACCACGGTGAGGGCTATGAGCGACTCGCTCTTCAACTACGCCCAAGAGCTGAAGACGCTCATCGTCCGTGAGGCCGACGGACCGGAGGGCGATCCGCTTCACATCAAGAATAAAGACAACCTCGAAGCAGCAGGCGTCGTCATGCTGAGCCCGGGCACGGGACAGGGACGCAAGCTCTTCGACGCTATCAATAGCTACCGTGAGCGGATACTCCGTCTCATCGACGACCCATTGCAGAAGCAGATCATCAGCAGCAACCTCTCCACGACCGTGCCCTCGGCGGCGCTCAACAAAAACTGGGAGGAGTATATGTTTGAGGATATGCCTACGGCGGCCGCCGTCACGCTGCTTTCCAAGTTGCAGAGCGACATACGCTACGCGGAAGGCGAGGTGCTTCACACGCTCGTGGCCAACGTGGGACTCAAGGACATTCGGGTCAACAAGCTCGAAGCCATCGTTGTCCCCGACCAGACGCGCCTCTATCCGGGCGAGACCATCACGGCCCGTATGATGCTGGCTGCTGTTGACTCCACCCAGTCGCCGGAGGTCTATGTCAACGGACAGAAGATCAAGGGCAACACGATCCAGGTCAAGGCAGGAGCGCCAGGCAAGCACACCATCCAGGGCTACATGCTCGTGCGCGACTTGATGGGCAATGTGCTGCGCCGCGACTTCAAGCAGGACTACATGGTCATTGGCGGTCCGAAGCCAGAAAACTACATTTCGCCCGACGGAATGCAGCAGATTCCGCCCTTCGACGGAATGGCGACGATTGCTGCCGACCTGATGAACGTGCTCTATGCGGGCTTTGACAACCCCATCACCATCTCCATCCCCAACACTTCGCAGAGCGACGTGCAGGCGACGATGACAGGTGGTACGCTGACGGCCCGTGGTGGCGGCCACTTCATCGCACGACCCACCACGCCCGGCAATCCCGTCACGCTCCGCGTCTCTGCCAAGGGCCGACTGGTTGGCGAGTATAAGTTTAGGGTGCGCAAACTGCCCGATCCTGCTCCCTACATCGCCATGGGCGCTGACCGCTTCAAGGGAGGCAGTTTCTCCAAGGCCAACCTGATGGCAGCCTCGGGCATTCATGCAGCCATCGACGACGGACTGCTCGACATCCCGTTCCAGGTGACGAGTTTCCAGACCGTCTTCTTCGACAACATGGGCAATGCCGTTCCCTTGTCCTCCAACGGATCGCATTTTACGGCCCAGCAGAAGGAGCAGTTCCGCCACTTGAGCCGCAACCGTCGCTTCTACATCACTAACGTGGTAGTCCACGGTCCTGATGGCACCACTCGCAGCCTGGGTGGAGGCAATGCCATGCAGGTGATCGTGAGGTAGCGAATGATATTACATCTCGAACAGAATAGACAATACTTAGAATAGGAAATATACGATGAAACGGATATTCTTCATCCTTTGCATGACTCTCTCGGTGGTCTCGGTCGTAGCCCAGCCCGCCAAGCGAAGAGTCGAACAGCAGAAACAACAGACGCAGACGGGAGCTAACGCGCTCACCACGCGCGCCCTCATCTCCTTCCCCACCGTGCAGGAGATGCCTGAGGACGTCGTGTGGCGCCGCGACCTTTACCGCGAGGTGAAATTGACGGACGACGCCAATGCTGGTCTCTATTATCCGACGGAGCCCATTGGCAGCCAGATGAACCTCTTCACCTACATCTTCAAACTGATGCTCCACCGCGACATCTACTGCTACGAGTATAGGCTGGACGGCAACGAGCTCTTCACCGACTCGGCCCGTATCAAGCCGATCCAATTTCTCGACAACTACAAGATCTACTACGAGCGGCGCGGCAAGGGCATTTACCTCGACAATAGCGACATTCCCTCGGGCGAGGTGAAGGGCTACTACCTCAAGGAGAGTGCCTACTACGACCAAGGCACGTCCACGTTCCGTCGCAAGGTCATCGCCCTCTGTCCGATACTCTATCGCGAGGACGATTTCGGCGACGGCGAGACGAAGTATCCTTTGTTCTGGGTGAAGTACGACGACCTGGCTCCCTATCTCTCGAAGCAGACGATGATGACCTCCAATCTCAACAATGCGGCGGTCATGAGTGTTGACGACTATTTTACGCGCAATATGTATGAGGGCAAGATCTACAAGACGACGAACATGCTTGGACGCACGCTCGCGCAGTATTGTCCTACCGATTCGGCCATGAGCGCGGAGCAAAAGAAGATCGAGAAGGAGCTCCAGGACTTCGAGAAGAATATCTTCGGCAACCCGGAGAAGCGCGACAGTCTGGATAGCGTACAGACCGCGCAGGAGAAGGTCGGCAGAAAGCCCAAGCGTAGTGCCCGCACGCGCCGTTCTGGCGACAAGGAGCCTTCTGTCAAGCGCAGCCGCAGACCTTCGGGCGGTAGTGGCTCGGGCAGTGCAGCACGCGTCTCCGTGCGCCGCCAGCGCCATTGATGAGAGAGTGTGTGGGTCCTTTGGCGTGTAAACGCCAAAGGACCTGATGGTTATAATTTTTCTAACAATTAAAAAAAGAAACCGTATGAAAAAGTTTTTTACTACTTTATTGGTTGCCGTTGGCCTGATGAGTGCCACCACGGCGAGTGCTCAGGTGCAGTTTGGTGTCAAAGCTGGTGTCAACGTGACGAACATGTCGCTCGACAAGGAGGTTCTCGACGCTTCCAACCGTGTTGGCTTCTTCGTCGGTCCGACCGTGAAGTTCACCCTGCCCGTAGTCGGCCTCGGTATTGATGCTTCCGCTCTCTATGACCAGCGCGAGGCCAAGGTCAGCGTGGATGGAGTGCAGGATGTTGTCGATACGGAGCAGACGCTCAAGCAGCGCCAGATTGCTATCCCCATCAACCTTCGCTACGGCATTGGACTGGGCTCTACGGCCAGCATCTTCCTCTTCGCAGGTCCGCAGTTTGGCTTCAACGTGGGCGACAAGGAGCAGAGCCTCTGGAATGATGCAGCCGAGTGGAAGTTGAAGACTTCCAACTTCAGCGTCAACGTGGGTCTTGGCGCCATGGTGCTCAACCACCTGCAGGTCACGGCCAACTACAACATTGCTTGTGGCAGCACGGGTGACATCCGCGCCAATAGCATTGTCGGCAATGTTCTTGACTTAAGCAAGTATGCTACCAAGGGCAAGAACAACTCTTGGCAGATTGGTGTGGCCTATTTCTTCTAAAGCGTAATTAGGCCAGAATAAACTGTTCTGATAGTAGGGTCGTGGCGTTTTCTGAAAAAGCTCAGAAGTTGCCACGGCCTTTTTTGTGCTTCATCTGGAAAATGGAGTGATAGGCTTGTTTGTGTTGTTTCCTATACGACTTGCTGATTTGGAAAAACAACTTGAACAACTTTTACAACAAGTAACAACGCTTCGCGGGGACATCGCCTCTTCGAGGCCCATGCAAATCAAGGGTCGCTTGTATGGAAACAACAAAATACAACGCTTCGCCTTGGGTACATTTATATTATACATTATCCGGCAAAGGTAGCTTCTTTGGATGAGTCAACAATAAAAAAGAATTGCATTTTTTTTGTATTGTCTTCGATTTGCATTATCCTTCGATAAGCTAAGCTGCATCTCAACAATAAAAAAGAATTGCATTTTTTTTGTATTGTCTTCGATTTGCATTATCTTTGCATTCGAATAAGAGAGCGAATTGAGAATTCCCCCTGGACAAGGAGCCTGTGACGAGGGTAGTGCAGCGGGTGGAATGAACCAATCAATTATCAACAACCAAACGAATCTCATGGCGACAACGATACTTCTTCTTGAGCTCGCAGTCGTGCTGGCGATGATTTTTATTGGCGCACGGATGGGAGGAATCGGATTGGGTATTTTCGGTATGCTCGGCGTCTTTGTACTGGTCTATGGTTTCGGACTGAAGCCGGGCAGTGCACCTATTGATGTGATGATGATCATCCTTGCCGTAGTGACTGCTGCTGCGGCCCTACAGGCTGCGGGCGGACTGGAATATCTCGTCGGACAAGCGGCGATCTTCCTGCGCAAGCATCCTCACCATATCACCTATTATGGTCCGCTCTGCACCTGGCTTTTTTGCTTGGTGGCGGGTACGGCTCACACTTGCTATTCGCTGCTGCCCATCATCAGCGAGATAGCCCAGGCCAATAAGATTCGGCCCGAGCGTCCTTTGAGTTTGGCTGTCATTTCGGCCTCGCTGGGCATTACGGGTTCCCCTGTCTCTGCAGCCACGGCAGCCATCATCTCCCAGGACCTCTTGGGCGGCGTGGGAGTGGAGCTGGGGACGATCCTTATGGTCTGTGTACCCGCCTCGCTGGTGGCCATCCTTGTTGCCGCCTTCATCCAAAACCGTGTCGGCAAGGCGTTGGAGGACGATCCGGAGTATCAGCGCCGCGTCAGAGAGGGGTTGATCTGTCCTGAGAAGGATATGGAGATCTTGCGACAAGCCGAGACGATGGCGCGCCCCGAGGCCAAATACTCCGTCTGGGTTTTCCTCTTCGGTGTGGCCTTGGTCGTGTTGTTCGGTTTCCAACCGCAGTTGCGCCCCGAGGGAGTCACGATGTCCGAGACCATTGAGATGATCATGATGGCCGACGTGATCCTCATCATGCTGGTGGGCAAAGTCAAGGTGGGCGACGTGACGAAGGGCAGTGTGTTTGCCGCAGGCATCAATGCCGTCATTGCCATTTTCGGAATCGCATGGATGGGCAGCACTTTCTATACGGGCAACGCCGAGGCCATCAACCAGTCTTTGTCCGGGATGGTAGCCGAAGCACCGTTCACGTTTGCCGTGGCCTTGTTTGTGATGAGCGTCATGCTCTTCTCCCAGGCCGCCACCGTCACCACCCTCTATCCCTTGGGCCTTGCCCTGGGCATCAGTCCGCTGCTTTTGGTGGCCATGTTTCCCGCCGTCAATGGCTATTTTTTCCTCCCCAACTATCCTACGGAGGTAGCTGCCATCAACTTCGACCGCACGGGGACCACGCGCGTGGGACGCTGGGTCATCAACCATTCGTTTCAACTGCCAGGCTTCGTCACCACGTTTGTGGCTATTGGCGTGAGCTATCTCATCACGCTTTTCCTCTGAATCCTCTTTGCCAGTAGGATGGAAAGTTGGTGCGCTATGTGGCAAGAGCACGACCATCAAGGGCGACCATACGGACAACAAAAAATAAGAGAGAAAACAGATAAAATAATATCAATACAATCATATCGACATGAAGAAAATCTTTGTAACAGCCGCCGCGCTGACCCTCACCTTGGGAGCAAGCGCACAGGGCAACAACACAGGTATGGGCGGCGACCATGAGGGATGCACCAGCCTGGCTGAGCGCGTTTTGAAGTTGGAGAAGAAAAACGACGCCTTCAACGTTTACATCAACTACGCGGCCAGTTTTCAGGAGACAGACAACGGCACGGAGTGGGGTTCGGCCTTCAAGAACCGCCAGGCGCGCCTGGAGTTTATGGGCCATCTGACGGACAAGATCTCCTACCGCTTCCGCCATCGTCTGAACAGTGGCAACAACGCGCAGTCGGAAGACAATTTCGCTGCTGCTACGGACGTGCTCTGGGTAGGCTACCAGTTTAACGAGAAGCTGGGCGTCCATGCGGGTAAGGTGTGTCAGTACTGGGGTGGATTCGAGTATGACGAGAACCCCATGTATATCTATCAGTTTAGCGATATGGGCAACAATATCGACATCTTCAAGGCGGGTGTGAACGTTTCCTATCGTCCCGTGGCCAGCCAGGAACTCACCCTCAGCATCACCGATGCTTATAGCAACAAGTTTGCCGAGGAGTATGGCGAAGGAGCCTACTCCTTGGAGGCCGACGGAACGAAGCGCATCCTGGAGGCTTCCAACCATCCGCTGACCTATATCTTCGGCTGGAACGGCAATTTCTTTGGCGACAAGCTCCAGACGCGCTGGTCTTGGGGTATTCAGACCGAGGCCAAGCATAAGTATAGCCGGATGCTCTTCCTCGGACAGAAACTCAACCTGCCACGCGTGCAGTGGTATTTCGACTACATGGGCGCCTTCGAGGGCCTCGACCGTCTGCGCATTGCAAGCCGCGAGGGAGCAGCGCTGCTGGCGGATGCTGACAATCCCGATGCAGGCCCAGGCTATTTCAGCGACGTCCACTACCATTCGTTCGTCACGAAGCTCAACTGGCAGTTTGTGCCGCAGTGGAACCTGATGGTCAAGGGAATGTACGAAATGGCCAGCGTGGACAATGTCGCTGCCATGAAGGACTTCCGCAAGAGCTATGGCTACCTGGCCAGCGTGGAGTATTTCCCCGTCAAGGGCGAGGACTTCCGCGTCTTCCTGGCCTACACGGGTCGCAAGTTTGATTATAGCAAGGAGTGCGGGCTGCAGGACTACGATACCAACCGCATTGAGCTCGGCCTCATGTACCGCCTCAAAATGTTCTAAATCACTGCCTCTTAGGGTAGAAAGCAAGAAAATATGAGAAATCCGCAGTCTTTGTCTATGAGGCTGCGGATTTTTTTCTTTTTTGGGGGGCTCCCAGGGGTAAATGCCTGCTGAGTAGGGAAAACAACCAATACAACATTTACAAGAAAATACAACGCTTCGCGGGGACAAGACGCTACGCGTCAAACAAGCCTTCTGCATGGTAAACAACAAGATACAACAGCTTCGCGTGGAGATGTGCAGAACCGAATATCCTGCTGAGTAGGGAAAACGACCAATACAACATTTACAACAAAATACAACGCTTCGCGGGGATATGGAGTTATTTCCTGATTTCGAAATGCTGGTAGTCCTTCACGGTCCGCCAGTTGCCGCCCCACACAAATCCGCGGGCGGTGAAGAGGCGATAGCAGAGGTCTCCCTTGGCGATCTTGTAGGGGAATTTGGCTTCGCGCTGCAGGTATTTCCGCCCTTGGCGCGGCTCCACCACTACCTTGCCGCCTACCGTCCGCCGACACGGGTTGTAGAGCGGGTTGATGTCCACGGCCAGTCCTCGGGCGTGGGCCGAGAGTTTGGTGCTTCCCGTCGTGATGCGGTAGTTGAACGCCGAGGAGTTGTTGGCCGCCATCGATCGCTCGTCGTCTGCGCCGTAGTCGTCGATGAGGCGCATCCGCTCGATGGGGTAGTGGGCGTCGTAGAGCTTGCGCAGGATTTCCAGGACGTCGTTGGCAATGGCCCGATTGACTACCATCTCGCCGACGATGCTCCTGCCCTGCGCGTCCTTGTGGAGGCAGAGCAGGTAGCGTAGGTCCTCTCTCGCCACGCGGCAGCCCTCCTTGTAGGACCGCCCCCGCATCCTTTCAAACACCGAGTCGTTGATCTTGGAAACCGAGAAAAAACTGCTCACACCCCTTCGGGCCACAACCTCCTCGCCGACGATGTCGCCTGGGCGAAAGGTTGCTCCAGTCTGCGCTGCCATCTTGCCTGGCAGGCTCTGTGGTGGGACAACGCCCCCGACTCCCATGGGCAGCAAAATCAGGCCCACGGGCAGCAGGAGGAAGCCCACGAGGGCGAGGCGAGGGAGCGGGCGGATCGTCTTCATAGAACGGAGTGCTTTCGTAGAATAGAGTGCCTTCGTGGAATGGAGCACCTTCGTAGCATGGAGCACCTTCATAGAGCGGGCGAGGCGGGCGATTCGCATGGAAGCCATCAGGTGAGCGATTCGAGATGCTTCTTGATGTCCTTGAGTTCGTCGCGCACGTTGATGAGGCTTTCCAGCACCTGCTGCGTGCGTTCCGATCCGTCGCGGTTCTGCTGGAGCATCTTCTTGGCTGCGGCGATCTTGAATCCCCTTACCTTCACTAAATTGTAGATAAGGCGCACCTGCTCTATGTCCTTCTTCGTGTATTGTCTGACGCGGTTTTGGTTGGTTTTCGGTTTCAGACTGGGGAAAACCGTTTCCCAATAGCGCAGCAGGCTCTCCGCGACGTTCATCATCTGAGCCACCTCTTTGATGGAGTAGTAGAGCTTATTGGGGCGCTCTGCATTGATCTGTTCCATGTTTTTTCCTTCTTTAATTCAATCGGTTTCCTTTGGATTTGCAAAAATACTCAAAAGTCATTACCTTTGCAACTGTTTAGGATGAATTTTAGGAATTAAAAACATAAGACGATGATGACAGCAAATGAAATCCGCGACTCGTTCAAGAAATATTTCGAGTCGAAAGGTCACGCCATAGTGCCCTCAGCCCCTATGGTCATCAAGGACGACCCCACGCTGATGTTTACCAACGCGGGCATGAATCAGTGGAAAGACATCATACTTGGCACGAAGGATCCTGAGCCGCGCCGCCGCGCCGACTCGCAGAAGTGTCTTCGCGTGAGTGGCAAGCACAACGACCTGGACGTGGTCGGTCACGACACCTACCATCACACGATGTTTGAGATGCTGGGCAACTGGTCTTTTGGCGACTACTTCAAGCAGGGCGCCATCGACGCGGCCTGGGAGTATCTCGTTAGTATTCTCCACCTCAACCCCGAGGACCTCTACGTCACGGTCTTCGAGGGCGACGAGAAGGAAGGCCTTTCTCGCGACGAAGAGGCAGCCAAGTTCTGGCGGAAGCATGTGCCCGAGGACCATATCATCAACGGTAACAAGCACGACAACTTCTGGGAGATGGGCGACACGGGCCCCTGCGGTCCCTGCTCTGAGATCCATATCGACAATCGCCCCGACGAGCTGAAGGCGCTGACGCCAGGCCGCGAACTGGTCAACAAGGACAATCCCCAGGTCATCGAGATCTGGAACTTGGTCTTCATGCAGTACAACCGCCGCAGCGACGGGTCGCTGGAGAAGCTCGGCATGAACGTGATTGATACGGGTATGGGCTTCGAGCGCCTCGTCCGCATCCTCCAGGGCAAGCACTCCAACTACGATACCGACATCTTCCAGCCCATCATCAAGGAGATCGAGAACCTCTCGGGCCTGAAGTACGGATTCACCACGCCCAGCAGCACCGAGGATGAGGGCGCGACCGACCAGGAGAAGGTCGATATCGCCATGCGTGTGGTGGCCGACCATCTGCGCGCCGTGGCTTTCTCCATCGCCGACGGCCAGTTGCCGGGCAACGCCAAGGCCGGCTACGTCATCCGCCGCATCCTGCGCCGTGCCGTCCGCTACGCCTACACCTTCCTCGGTCAGAAAGAGGCCTTTATGTTCCGCCTCGTCAATGTCCTGATCCAGGAGATGGGCGCAGCCTATCCCGAGTTGCCAGCCCAGCGCGAGCTCATCGCCCGCGTGATCAAGGAGGAGGAGGACAGTTTCCTCCGCACCCTCGACAAGGGCATCAACCTCCTCAACGGCGAGATGGACGAGCTCAAGGCCCACGGCGAGAAGGAACTGCGTGGCGCCCAGGCTTTCCGCCTCTTCGACACCTATGGCTTCCCCCTCGACCTGACGGAGCTGATCTGCCGCGAAAACGGCTATACCGTCAACGAGCAGGAGTTTGACGAGGAGATGGCCAAGCAGAAGGCCCGCGCCCGCAATGCGGCCCAGGTGGAGAACGGCGACTGGGTCGTGCTGCGCGAGGGCGAGCAGGAGTTTGTGGGCTACGACCACACGGAGTATCCCTGCCACATCCTGCGCTACCGCGAGGTGAAGCAGAAGAAGTCCACCTTCTTCGAGGTCGTGCTCGACTATACGCCGTTCTATGGCGAGATGGGCGGCCAGGTCGGCGACCAGGGCAAGCTCGTCAGCAGCGACGAGACCGTGGTCGTGAGCGACACGAAGCGCGAGAACAACCAGAGCATCCACATCCTCAAGCGTATGCCGCAGGACCCCACGGAGGAGTTTACGGCCTGCGTCGATGTGCCGCTGCGCGAGGCTTCCGCCCGCAACCACACCGCCACCCACCTCTTGGACTACGCGCTGAAGCAGGTGCTCGGCGACCATGTGGAGCAGAAGGGATCCTACGTCAGCGCCGACACGCTGCGCTTCGACTTCTCCCACTTCCAGAAGGTCACTGACGAGGAGCTGCGCCGTGTGGAGCAGCTGGTCAACAGCCTGATCCGCCAGGATATCCAGCTCGACGAGCATCGCAACATGCCGATGGAGGAGGCCAAGAAGCTGGGCGCCGTCGCCCTCTTCGGCGAGAAGTATGGCGACCGCGTGCGTGTGGTCCGCTTCGGACCCTCTTGCGAGTTCTGCGGTGGTATCCACGTGGCTGCCACGGGCCGCATCGGCTTCTTCAAGATCGTTGGCGAGAGCAGCGTGGCTGCTGGTGTGCGCCGCATTGAGGCCATGACGGGCGAGGTCTGCGAGAACGCCATCTATCTGCTCGAGGACACGCTCCGCGACCTGAAGTCGCTCTTCAACAACGCCAAGGACCTCAAGGCCGTCGTCACGAAGTATATCGACGAGCACGACCACATGAAGAAAGAGATCGACCAGTTCCGTGCCCAGGCTGTGGATCGCATGACCCAGGAGCTGGTGCGCAGGGCCGAGGAGGTCGATGGTCTGCGCGTCGTCAAGGCCGTCGTTCCCCTCGATCCCGCCGCCGCCAAGGACTTGGTCTTCAAGGTGCGCCAGGCCATTCCCGACAACCTGGTCTGCGTCGTCGGTTCCGTCCACGAGGACAAGCCGCTGCTGAGCGTGATGTTCTCCGACGATCTCGTGGCCAGCCATGAGCTCAACGCGGGCAAGATCATCCGCGAGGCGGCCAAGCTCATCAAGGGTGGTGGCGGCGGCCAGCCCCACTATGCCCAGGCTGGCGGCAAGGACCGCGATGGTCTCGCAGCAGCCGTCGACAAGGTGCTCGAGCTGGTGAGGAAGTAAGTCGGCCCTCGTTTTCCGCATTTTTTCTATAGCGTCAGCCCGGGATAGTTCACGTCCTGGGGCTGACGCTTTCCTTTTCCTTTGGTTATCCGATATTTGGAGTGACGCACGGAGTTGAGTAATATAAAAATCATTGAAAACAACGCTTTTCAAGCAAAAATTCCTGCTGAGTAGGGGAAAACAACAAATACAACATTTACAACAAGTTACAACTTTTCACGCTTCGCGTGTTGCAATCCTGCTGCAAAGGTAAACAACAAAATACAACACGGGTTCCATGAATGGAACCTTCGCGGGGACAAATCCTGCTGAATAGGGGAAAACAACAAATACAACATTTACAACAAGTTTACAACTTTGCACGCTTCGCGTGTTGCAATCCTGCTGCAGGGGAAACAACAAAATACAACAAGGGTTCCATGAATGGAACCTTCGCGGGGACATAACGCCAGGAGAAATCAACTGGAAATGTGTCCAAGGCGAAGCGTTGTGTTTTGTTGTTTCGCAACAAGCAAGCCTTGATCTGCATGGGCCTCGAAGAGGCGATGTCCCCGCGAAGCGTTGCTCAAAGTTGTAAAAGTTGTTCAAGTTGTTTTCCCATTTCAGCAGGCCGTATTGGAAACGCAAGTGCCCTGTCGCTCCAAATATCGGATGCCACCTTTTCCGCCCCTTTTTCCGCCTCGCGGGCGCCCTTGTCGTGCGATTGTTGGGCGATTGCTGGGTGATTGTCGGAGAAAATAAGGATAACTTAACGCTCCATTGTCGGAAATGGAGAGAAAACATCGTACCTTTGCACCTTCATAGTAGGTAAAACAAAAAAGCGAAGTATTGAGAACCATCTATCTTCAAAAAGACTGCCCAGCCGACCTGGCCGCGAGCGTGGCCACCATCGGCTTCTTCGACGGCGTACACCGTGGGCATCAGTTTCTCATCTCCCATGTGGTTGAGACCGCGCGGGAGGAGGGCCGCCAGTCGATGATCATCACCTTCGACCAGCATCCCCGCGAGGTGCTCCATGCCGACTACCAGCCCCGCCTGCTCACCCCTCTGCAGGAGAAACTCTATCTCCTGGAGCGCACGGGCGTGGACGTGGTGGCCGTGCTCCATTTCGACGCGGCCCTGTCGCAGCTTTCCGCCCGCGACTTCATGCACGACCTGCTGCTGCAGAAGCTCCACGTGGCCAAACTCTTCATCGGCTACGACCACCGCTTCGGCCACAACCGCGCCGAGGGCTTCGCCGACTATGTAGCCTATGGGCGCGAGATGGGGATGGAGGTGGTGCAAAACCCCGTCTTCGAATTGGAGGGCGTCAACGTCAGTTCCACCGTCTGTCGGCGCCATGTGGCAGCGGGCGAGATGGAGGCGGCCTCGCGCTGCCTGGGCTATCCCTATAGGATGGGTGGCCGCGTGGTGGCCGGATTCCAGGAGGGCCGCAAGCTCGGTTTCCCCACGGCCAACATCCAGCTCGCCGACCCGCGCCGTCTTGTGCCCGCCTCGGGCGTCTATGCCGTGAGGGTCAAGATAGGCGACGAGGCGACGTGGCGACTGGGCATGATGAACATCGGCACGCGCCCCACCTTTGGCGGCGAGAAGGTCTCGCTGGAGGTGCATATCTTCGACTTTGCGGGCGATCTCTATGGCCGTCAGGTCGAGGTGGCGTTTCTCCGCCGCGTCCGCGAGGAGCGCAAGTTTGCCTCGCCCGAGGAGCTGGCCGCCCAACTGGCCCGCGACAAGCAGGCGATCCTCGATGCGTGTTGTTTATCATAATCGCTTGTAGTGGTTATTTATCATAATCGCTTGTAGTGGTTGTTTATCATAATCGTTTAAGAAAAAAATAAAGAAAAAAAATAGAACAACAGATGAAAGAGAATAGAAAGCCAGGAAGAATGGCGGTGGACCTCCTATTGATCTTCATCGTCTTTCTCGTCATTCAGATGGTGGTCAACGGACTTGTCACCCTCGTCTATGTGTATCTGAACCACGTCGATGCTGCCCAGTTTGCGCAGCAGGTGGCCAGCGGTCAGCAGGGGCAGTTTGTCGCCGCCACGTCGGTGCTCTCCAGCCTGCTCACCATCATGGTCTATCCGCGCCTGCGGTGGACCCCCCTCGACCGCACCTACCTCCGCTCCCGCCCCTGGGCCACGCTCGTGTGGTGCGGCCTGCTCACGCTGGGCACGATCCTGCCCTTCGAGTGGGTCTATGAGCAACTGCAGATACAGATGGCCGACTCCCACCAGGCCCTCTTCGAGAGCGTCATGCGCGAGCCCTGGGGCTATGTGGCCCTGGGCATCCTGGCGCCCGTGGCCGAGGAGTTTGTGTTTCGCGGCGGCCTCCTGCGCACGTTGCTCTCGATGATGCGCGTGCGCGGATGGGAGAGCGGACGCTACGTTGCCCCCACGGCGTCGAGCGCCTCCGGGGAGCGTGCGGGCCGCGCCCGGGCCCCCTGGTTGGCCATCGTCTTTTCGGCCCTGCTCTTCGGCGTGGTCCACATGAACTGGGCGCAGGGTTTCCACGGCTTCATCATGGGCCTCCTGCTCGGTTGGCTCTACTACCGCACGGGCAGCATGATGCCTGGCATTATCGTCCACTGGGTCAACAACACGGTGGCCTACCTGATGTTCAAGCTCCTGCCCGGTATGGCCGACGGCCAGCTCATCGACTTCTTCCACGGTTCGGAGCGCCTGATGGTCGTGGGTCTGCTCTGCTCGCTCTCGATCCTCGTCCCGAGTCTTTTCCAAATCATCTTGCGAACAAAAAAATAGAATGGCCTTCGGCCCCCGGGCCAAGGTTTTTTCTCTGACACAGACAGAAAAGTTTCTCTGACACAGACAGAAAGTTTCCCCGACACAGACAGAGAGTTTTTCGAACTGTACGGTTGAAACGGGCTGAAAGCCCAACAGACCCTAGCCCAGGGCATCGCCCTGGGTATAATAGCAATCAACAAGACGCCCTGTAAGGGCAAAAGAATTGTTTATGGCCTACTTCTTTAAAGCTTTTGCCCTTTCAGGGCGACAGGTTGGCGTTCATAATTACCCAGGGCGTTGCCCTGGGCTAGGAACTTCTGCCCTTTCAGGGCGTATTGGGTTATTTCAACCGTACAGGTCGAAGTTTTCTCTGACACAACAGAAAGTCTCTGACACAACAGAAAGTCACTGACACAACAGAAAAGATTTTTCCGACAAAACAGAAAAAGGGTTTTCCCCGACACAGATAGAACATGAACTACCAAGACAGCAAACAATACGAGATCATGGCCCCCGTGGGCAGCTACGAGTCGCTCGCCGCGGCCATCGAGGCGGGTGCCGACTCCGTCTATTTCGGCGTGGGCCGACTCAACATGCGGTCCCATTCGGCCAATCACTTCGACATTGGCGACCTGCGGCAGATCGTCGCCATCTGCACCGAGCACGGGATCAAGACCTACCTCACGGTCAACACGATCATCTACGACAACGACCTCGCCACGATGCGCGAGATACTCGATGCGGCGCGCGAGGCAGGCGTCTCGGCGATCATCGCCTCCGACGTGGCCGTGATGAGCTACTGCCGTCAGGTCGGCCTGGAGGTCCACCTCTCCACCCAGCTCAACATCTCCAACGTCGAGGCGCTGCGCTTCTACGCCCAGTTTGCCGACGTGGCCGTATTGGCGCGCGAGCTCAACATGGACCAGGTCAGCTACATCTACGAGGCCATCCATGGCCCCGAGCCCATCCTCGGTCCTGCGGGCCAGCCCGTCCGCATCGAGATGTTCTGCCATGGCGCGCTCTGCATGGCCGTCTCGGGCAAATGCTACATGAGCCTGATGGCCCAGGACCGCAGCGCCAACCGCGGCGAGTGTGTGCAGATCTGCCGCCGCTCCTACCTGCTCACCGACCGCGAGACGGGCAACGCCATCGAGGCCGACCATGAGTATCTGATGAGCCCGAAGGACCTCAAGACCATCCGCTTCATCGACAAGATGATGAAGGCGGGCGTGCGCGTGTTCAAGATCGAGGGCCGCGCCCGCGGAGCGGAGTATGTGCTCAACGTGGTGCGCTGCTACAAGGAGGCGATACAGAGCGTGCTCGACGGCACGTTTACCGAGGAGAAGAAGGACGCCTGGGACGAGCGCCTGGCGGCGGTCTTCAACCGCGGCTTCTGGGACGGCTACTACCAGGGACGCAAGATGGGCGAGTGGAACAAGCACTATGGTTCCATGGCCACGGAGCAGAAGGTCTTGGTGGGCAAGCTGACCAACTATTTCTCGCGCATCGGCGTGGCCGAGGCCGCCGTGGAGGCTTCCACCTTCAAGGTGGGCGACAAGCTCCTCATCACGGGCAACACCACGGGCGCGATGTATGTGGAGGTGAAAGAGCTCCATGGCGACCATGGCGAGCCCATCACCGTGGCCGAGCAGGGCACGCGTGTGGCCTTCTCCGTGCCGGGCAAGGTGCGGCCCAACGACAAGCTGTTTCGTATAGACCAGCGTGTGGTGGAATAGCGGAGGCTGTCGTTCTTTTTGTTATAGCATAATTTAGGAATAGTATATATAGAACTATATAGCAAACGTAAGTCAATGAATACGATCAACGAATTGCAAGACGAGGTCATCGAGGAGTTCAACGAGTTTACCGACTGGATGGACAAGTATCAGATGCTAATCGACCTGGGCAACGACCTCGAGCCGCTGGACGAGAAGCACAAGAACGAGCAAAACCTCATCGAGGGTTGTCAGAGCCGCGTGTGGTTGCAATGCGACTACGCCGATGGCCGCCTCGTCTTCACCGCCGATAGCGACGCGCTCATCACCAAGGGCATCATCGCGCTGCTCATCCGCGTGCTCAGCGGCCATACGCCGCAGGAGATCCTCGATGCCGACCTCTATTTCATCGAGAAGATCGGTCTGCGCCAGCACCTCTCGCCGACGCGCTCCAACGGTCTTCTCTCGATGGTGAAGCAGATCAAGAGCTACGCCATCGCCTACAAAGCCAAGGAGGAGATGGGCTGATGCGCAAACTCACCACTCCCGAGATGCACCGCCTCACGATCGAGGAGTTTCGCGAGGCCGAGAAGTTGCCGCTGGTCGTCGTTCTCGACGACGTGCGGTCGATGTACAACGTGGGCAGCGTCTTCCGCACCTGCGATGCTTTCCGTATCGAGGAGCTGTGGCTCTGTGGCATCACGGGCACGCCGCCCCACGCCGAGATCCACAAGACGGCCCTTGGAGCCGAGGACAGTGTGGCGTGGCGCCATTGCGCCACTGCCCTGGAGGCCGTGCGCTCGCTGCAGCAACGCGGTTTCCGGGTCTATGCCGTAGAGCAGGCCGAGGGCTCTACGAAGCTCCAAAACCTGCCGCGTCAGACCGTCCCCACGGCCGTGGTCTTTGGCAACGAGGTGAAGGGTGTCCACCAGGAGGTGGTCGATGCGTGCGACGGTTGCCTCGAAATACCGCAGTTTGGCACGAAACACTCCCTCAACGTCAGCGTCACGGCGGGCATGGTGATATGGGAGCTGGCGCGCCAGGCCATTGCTCCCGAGGCGGAGGCAGAAGTGGGGGAGTCCTTAACGTAACATGTAACATGTAACATGTAACATGTAACAATGGTGGCGTGTGCCCCAAACACGCGCGCTTGCCCTGCAAAGACAAGGAAACAACTAAAGCAACGAGTACAACGTATGGCAACGAGCGATTGTAGTGTACTTTGCGTACACTCCTCTTGTTGATGCAATCAGGATATGAAACAAGGCGGTCGTCGGTCAGTATTCCGACAACCGCCTCATCATGAATTTACTTGTTCGTTCAAATCGCTTTCAATGAAAACGCATATTTGAAATCGATGAATGAGTGAGTTCCTTGATTGTCTATCCATGCCGCTTCCTCATGGCTCTTGTTTGATATGGATACAGAATTGTCATTCTTGAACGTATCATAAACCGTTTCAAGTATTGACAACTGTTCGTTGGAGAAACTTGAAATGTCGCATGGCATATCCGACACAAGTTTGTTGCCCACATTCCCGTTCTTACCCTCCACTTCAATCAGGTTGATGTCATCTATCAGACTATACACCCTGTCCCATCTGTTGGGCACCGGACCGTATTGGATGGCTTTGAACGACAATCCCGTCATGGCTTGTCCGTTTTCCCGATAAGACAGAAAATCCGTATAAAACAAGATTTTGTTCATTTGGGTGACAAACACGCCGTTGAATTTTTCAATGAAGAACAAAAGGACGTTCTTCAACTTGCTTATGGATAACATGGCATAGCCATTATATCGGCTGCGTATATTGTCGCCGAAAACGAGCTTGTGTATTAAACTGTCCATGGAAGACCGGTCTTCGCACTCTTCCAAACGTGTTTTTATCTTCATGTATTCATCGTCAGACAATACGTTTTTGGCCGCATCCACAAATGTCTCAAATGTCTTTGGAGACTGGATGGCTTTCAATACTCGTCCGTTGGCCACATTGGGAATTTCTCCATTCTCGTACAAACGGTACTGGTTATCGCCAAAACCCAAAATCCTTGACATCTTCAATGCCGACAACATATAGCGGCTGCGTATTTCCTTTATCTCGTCGGGATAAGGAATGCCATGGGCAGTACGATAACTATTGTATATCTGCGAAGTATTAAACGTATCCACCTGTGTGGTCGTGAATGTTTCCTGCGTATCGACACATTGATAACACAGGTGGGTGTACTCGTATTCCTCTTTTCTGAAAACAGCCTTTCGAGTCTCTGTGACAAGGACTGCTTCGCCTCCTGTAAATGGACTTTTCATGACTTACTTGAATTTATATGTGATACGATATTCTGCTATGTGAAAAGAGATACAAATGGCACTTGAATTACTGATGCCCATTGAAATCTTTATATATATGTCACGTCCGCTAACCTCTTTTCCGAATACCCACATTTCTCCTTTTTTATTTAAGGTGTCCTCTATCGGTCCTTCCACGTAATCTTCGGAGTCAAGGTTCATGATGACATCTTCCCGGTATTTAGGCGTTATCTCCAGTTCCAAAAGAGTCTGCATATTCTTGCCCCTGTCGTCACGAAAGACAATGCCGAATACCTTTACCTTTTGAATGAATTTGGCGAGAAACAATTCTACTTCTTCCTTTGTAGCCATAATCTCCTGTTGTTTTGCGTGCAAAGTTAATGCTTTTGTCTGAATATGGCAAGAAAAAGCCAATAAATTCAACTTTATCGTTGAACAAGGCGAGCCAAAATGCTTCGACAAAGAGAATATCGGCCATACAAGCTATGTTATAAAGTCCTATTTATTAGACAATTCTAAAAATAGCGGCTTTTATAGTGACGAAGTCAGGAGGTGACAACATGACACAAATCTTTGGGTAAGCCATGAGTAGAACTGAGCTTGCTCAAGTTCTGCTCATGGCGAGTTGATGCTTACACCACTTCGTGTGTCGTTCGAAATCTCGGACGAACCACCACTTGGTTATCGCTTCACGAGGTGGCCGATCACCTGCTGGCGGTTGCGCCCCGCGCCCCGGTAGCCGACGTGTATCCACTGGGCCTGGCCCTTGGAGGCAGTCTCCCAGATGAGCTGGTCAAACGGGAGGTTGTCCATCATCCAGGCAAACCACTCGCGCCCCGTCTTGACGTCGGGGACAAAGATGTCGGCGGCGCAACCGCGCGTGTGGTCCGAGGTTTTCACGCCCCCGACGGCGGCGTTGAGCTTCGCCGAGCGGTAGCCGCTGTTGATGCGGACGGCGTGGCCGAGATGGGCCCGCAGCGGCTCCAGGACGTGGAGGCAGAGCTGCTGGAGGTTGCCGACCGCCGAGAGCGGCGGCGTGTTGTCTATGCGCCGCGTGACGGCGACGAGGGAGGTGGTAAACTCCGCGAGGCGGAAGTGTTCTGACAGTATAAGTGACATGGTTTTGTTCTCCTTTGATGTTTTGTTTTGATGATCGTCGTTTGATGTTTTGATGATCGTTTGTTTTGATGATCGTTTTGATGATTTGGCAGAGCCGAGGCAGCAGAAGTGCGAAGTGGAATCTCCTTAACGTAACATGTAACATGTAACAATGTAACAATGTAACGATGGTGGCGATGCTGGCGATTGGCGGCGATTGGCGGCAATTGGTGGCAAGTGCTGGCGATTGCTGGCGATGGGTGTCTACACGTCTCCATAGTGAGATTTCTTGTAAACCCCTCTTTCGATCCTCTCGACCATTCCTTGCTGCTCCCATCGGCTGAGCATGGTGCGCACGCTGCCATTCGAGATATCGCCGCCCCTGATGCCGACGGAGACTCCATAGGCCTCCTCGGTGGTAAATCTGTCGGCCAGTTCCTCATAGATGGAGTCGTTCTTGCTCTTGCGGGAGCGTGCCTTCCCCGACGAGACATAGGAGCCCGATCGAAATGCCGTCTCGATGCGCTCGCGAAAGAAGAGCATGGCGTTGTCGATCATGTAGTCGGCCAGCACGTCGAAGGCGGCGAGCATCTGCGGCGTCTGCTGGCGCTGCAGCATGGTCTTCCACAGGTCGGGCTCGGCCTTCAGCCGCGTCTCCGCTCCCTGCTCTCCGTAGCTTTGGATCATCTGCTCCGCCACACGGCAGAGCATCAGGCAGGTCATCATGCGCATGGCCGTGGGGCAGGTGCGGAAGCGCTGGCGCGCCTTGGTCTTGTCGTAGCTTTTGAGCGTCTCGATGCGGATGCGCTCCAGCCAGTCGCGGCCCTTCTTCTCCAGTTTGGGCAGGTCAACGTCGCCACTCATCAGGGGCAACAGATGGGCCACCTGCTGGATCTTCATTTGTTGGTGCTCGGTGAGCAAGAAGAGGCTCTCCGAGAGCGGCGAGAAGGTGTTGTCGGGCGTGCGTGCCAGGGCCACACGGCTCTGAAATCCGTCCGTGTAGTTGGTGATGACGCGGTAGAGGGCGTCGGGCGTGCCACACATCACGACGTTCCACAACAACTTCTCTATGTGGACGTTGACGGCGTCCGCCGATTTCGCCTCGCGGTCGTAGGGTGTGCCGTCGTAGGCCTGGCGCAGCATCACGGAGAAGTCGCACATCGCCGTGCGCCACTTCTGCGCCACGGTGTCGGCCTCGGGCGTAAAAGAAAAAGCGTGTTTGCCCTGGGTGTTGGCCAGTCGGTCGGCGAGGTTGGCCACGGTGTTGTTGAGGGTCAGGTAGCGCACGGGATACTTCGGGTCCTCGGGCTGCTCCTTCTTGTTCTTGGCCGCCCGCTTGCGTGCGCGCCATTCCTCCTCCGCCTCCAAGTAGCCCTTGTCCACCATTTTCACCTCCGCGAGCCAGGCCGCCACGATGGGGTCGAGACTGCCCTTGCCCGAGGCGAAGTCGCCGGCGATGTAGCTGATGAGGTTGAGCTGCGACCACTTGCCGTGGATGTCGACGCGCACGCCCGTGGCGAGCATGCCGATGGCCGGCGTGATGGCGAAGATGGCGGGCATGGCGAGATGCGGCCCCACGGCGTTGATGCTCTCCCTCACGCCCAGCGGCATCTGGGGCAGCTCGTTATAATAGAAGAGGTCGTCCTGCTCCATGGCCTCGTCGATGGAGTCCACCTCCCTGCCCTCGACGATCATGTCCTGGCGCACGGCCTCGACCACCTCCTTCAGGCGCCGTGGCATCTGCGTCTTTCTCTCGCCCAGCGCCGAGTCGATGCAGGAGAGCTTCTCGGCCTCGGCAAATCCGTCGTAGCAGGGGATGACGCGGTCGAGCACGGAGCGGTCGAAGCCGCAGATGTGGCGCAGGTTGACGGCCAGCTCGAAGGTCAGCGTGTTGCGATTGGACTTCGAGGGCGTTTTGCCCTGGTTGTAGAAGGCCCACCACTTCTTGATGATGCGGTCGTAGGGGACGCCATCGTAGTTCAAGGGGCTCGCCCCTTCGCTCGTCTTCCCGGCCTGCTTGCCTTCCTGCTCCTCCCAGGTCTCGCCTTCCTCCGGCGAACTGGTTGTTGGTTGGGTCGTTGTCTTTGGGCCCGCGAAAGATGCCTCTTTGTTCGCGGAAGATGTTTCTTGGTTCGCGAAAGATGCCTCTGTGCCCGTGAAAGCCCCGCACTCCCCGTTGTCGAAGAGGTCCTCGTGCAGGTAGAGCAAGTCCTCGGACGTCGTGGCGAAAAATACGCGGGTGATGTCCTTCGCCCCTGCGTCGTACTCCACGCCCAGCAGGTCGGAGGCCCAGCGCAGGTTGGCCTCCTGATCCATCTCGGGATGGCGGCGGAAGACGACGTGCAAGCCGCCTCCGCGCGCGCTGCGCTCCAGCATGAGCAGGCCCAGCTCCTCCTTCTTGTCGATGGCCATAGCGGCTATTGCATTCACCTCGTCGTCGCTCAGATGGTCGATGTCCATGCCCACCGACTTGCTCAGCCGCGTCGCGCCTTTGAGGCACCCGTCCTCCGTAGGCAGGCAGCTATAGTTGAACTGCACCAGCTTGCGCTTCGCCGCGGCCACGTCCGTATCCTCCTGCGGATGGCGGATCAGCGTGAGATTGCGCACTTGCGTCTGGCTGTCTCTGTATCTACGGTAGGCCTCCTCGGTCTCCACGGCCTTCATCATCTTGTGGCCCTGCTGATAATATATTACGTGTACACTCATGATTGTTTCTTTCTCCTTTCTTTGTTATTTCGTCAGTTGTTCATTGAGCAGGGCGTCGATGGCGTCCTGCGCCTCGTCCATGATGGCCTGGGCGATGACCACGTTCTCCGTGCGGAAAAACTTCAACGTCAGCTGCAGAACGTCGTCCTGCGTCCTGCTTCTGCGCCCGTGAGCGAGCTTGCGGATGAGCACGCTGCGGCTCTTTGGTTTCGTCCGTGGCACGAAGTCGAACGTCCCGTCGCTCATCTGCTGGCAATGGCTGCCATGGTTCTCGTTGCCATTGTTGGTTTTATTGTTCTTATTCATAACTGTATAGTTTTTTGTTTCATCCTGGGGACGGAGGGACACCGAAGGTGGATCGACAACGTTGTATCGTGTTGTTTCGATGCAGCCTGCCGAGTAGGGAAAACAACCAAACCACTTTTACCATGCTGGAACAACTTGTATTGTCCTGCAAAGACTTGGTTGTAATGTTGTACATGTTGTATTTGTTGTCTTATTCTATTTCCCTGATTCCTCTATATTTCGGATGATTCTTTTTTTGTGCGAGAAGAGACGTGGATTGTTGCGCGCTTTACCATGGAATATCCTCCTCGTACTCAACTCAGGTGTTTGCCATTTTTTTTGTTTACAAAATTGGCCCTTGGGCCAATCCTATTAATGACGATTAATGTTTCGATTAATGACGATTAATGTCTCGATTAACGTCAGTTTAATGTCTCGATGAATGATGATTAGTGTGAAAACAAAAGTCAGATTCATGCAATAGTCTCACTACCGTGAGACCCTGTGAATGTGAAATACGCATAGTTCTCTTTTTTGTTTTACGTCGCGCCTTTTCGCGACCTATTGTTATTGACCTGTTACTTTGCCAGCTGGCGGGCGCAGGAGGCAAGACGGCGCTATGAGGGCTATAAAAGACCAGCACCGTCAGCGGGCCTCGTTGGTCTCAACTGACGGTGCAAAGGTATGGGATTCTTTCGTGCCCGACGAATTTTTGAGGGTCGGGGGAAAGTTGGAGAAAGTTTTGGGGAAAGAAGTCCACTTTTTCACCCCCTTTTGGGCCCTTTGGAGAAAGTTTGGAGAAAGTTAGAGAAAGTTTGGTGAAAGTTTTGGTGAAAACTTTTGTGAGAATTCGCCGAGAGGGTGGTGGGCTTTTGAAGAGAATTCGCTGAAGTTTGCCAAAAAAAAAACAGGATGCTACCCCTGTGCCTCCCCGCCTTGGACCCACAAACAGCCCACCAGCGCGACATCGATTGACAGGCCCTCATACAGTCTGGTCGTCATGTCATTATGTCATCATGCCGTAATGTCATCATGCCGTTAAGGATTTTACAGAAAAACGCTGTATGTGGGTTCAAAGAAATAGTATATAATATAAATATTATATACTATTTCTTTGACTTCTCATATCCCCTTTTTTCTTAACGGCATGATGACATGATGACATTACGGCATGATGACATTTTGCATCGTAGGCAAAACTTGCCAATCGGTTGTGATCCTTGCGCTAATCGGTTGTGATCCTTGCGATAATCAGCAGCGAGCCTTGCGCTACAGGCTCATGGAGAGCTCCCTGAGGCCCGCTCTTACGACAACGACGAGGGATAAGCAACCATCGGCGTCGATGCTAAGCAACCATCGGCAAGGTCTCCATTTCTTGTGGACAAACCCTGCCCTCAGGATCGTGTTGCCACAGTCGTAGAGTCAAGTGGGGTAAAATAATCAGCCTTGCGATTCGACGATTATGATTTGTTAACCATTATGAACTTGTGTGGTAACTATTCAGCAATAGTGTAGACATGCACCATCCTACCATCCTATAACGATAGGATGGTATGGATAGCTTGCAGCTGCGACTGGCCGTTTTTCCATGCAGTGTCAGCAATGGAATGTATGG
>OGOW01000182.1_pt1 | contig 78545 bp, 59 predicted proteins | sample 1552781 | NCBI WGS metagenome assembly OGOW01 (sample SAMEA2580145, study PRJEB22360) | human gut metagenome | biome: human gut; feature: human-associated habitat; material: faeces | place: Denmark | collected 2008/2010
ATAACTCGTTATACACCCACAGACTAGATTAGCATGTTTTGACACCCGAATCCTATTATGCAAAAAAGACAGGACAGACTCACCTTGTCTGCCTGCCCTTTAAAGTCTTTTTATACTGCTCTTGTGGCATTCTTAAGCCATTCAAGCTCTTCACCCTCAAAATCAGGGCTGATTGCAGCGAACACCTTCGCATGGTATGCGTTTAATCTTTCCTTTTCTTCTGCTGTCATATATGACACATCAACAGCATCAAGGTCAAACGGAACCATGGTAAGCGGCTCAAATCCCATGAACTGACCGTACTCTGTCTTCTCTCTCTTGACACAGAGCACAAGGTTCTCATGTCTTACTCCGAACTTACCTGCAATATACATACCAGGCTCGTCCGATGTAATCATGCCTTCCTCAAGCACTGCTGAAGGCCCGCTAGGAGCAATCTTGGTTCTGATGCCGTTAGGACGCTCATGTACATTGAGAAGATATCCTACACCGTGGCCAGTGCCATGATTGTAGTCCATGCCGTTTCTCCAGAGCGGTTCACGTGCGATATAGTCAAGATTCTCTCCTCTTGCACCGTAAAGGAACTGTGCATTTGCAAGGTTTAAATGTCCCTTTAAGACAAGTGTGAACACCTTCTTCTCCTCATCAGTGAGCTCACCAAGAGCAATCGTTCTTGTAATGTCCGTTGTGCCTTCATAATAATGTCCGCCTGTATCGGAAAGAAGAAAGCTTCTTGGTTCAAGCTTTGCATTCGTCTCCTCTGTGGCAGAGTAATGTACGATTGCACCGTGAGCGCCATAACCCATAATCGGGTCAAAGCTCTCTCCAAGGTATCCCGGCTTCTTCTTTCTAAACTCATCAAGCTTAACTGCTGCGCTCATCTCCGTTATGTCAAGCCTGCCTACGTTCTTCTTAAGCCAGTACATAAAGTGTGTTACTGCCATTCCATCCTTGACATGAGCCTTCTTCTCATTCTCTCTCTCAGCTACCGTCTTTATAGCCTTCGGAAGAACAACAGGGCTCTGCACAGCTCTTACATTGTCTGCATTCGGAAGTGAATGTACAATAAGGAAGTTGGCTGTCACCTTGTCAACTAATACAACCTCATCCTTTCCCACCTTCTTTAAATCACTGTAAATGTCATTATATGGTCTCAGCTCAATTCCGTCCGCAGCGAGCTTGCCCTTGATATCAGCATTAAATATGCTCTCATCAAGATAGAGAACCGCACTGTCATCCGTCATTGTCATATATGATAAAAATACAGGATTGTATGCGACATCATTTCCACGAAGGTTCAAAAGCCATGCAATATCATCAAGCGCTGTAAGCACAAGAAGGTCTGCTCCTTCCTTCTTAATCGACTCACGAATCTTACCAAGCTTCTCTTCGCGGCTCATTCCCGCATACTCAACAGAAAGCTCCCATACAGGCTCCTTAGAAAGAGCCGGTCTGTCAGTCCATACCTTGCCAACAAGATCCTCACCACATACATATGACATATTTCTTCCGCTGATTTTCTTAGTTATGCCACTCATGAATGCATCCGTAACGGTTCTTCCGTCAAAGCCGATATTGCTTCCGTCTGCAAGCTTGTCTGCAAGAAATTCCGCTATTGTAGGCACACCCTCCTCACCCATCTTCATGAGTGTAATTGTGCTGCCCTCAAGCTGCGCCGCTCCCTGTAAAAAATATCTTCCGTCCGTCCACAGACCTGCCTCATCAGGAAGCACCACAAGTGTTCCTGCCGAACCTGTAAAGCCTGACATAAACGCTCTCGCTTTAAAGTAACCTCCAACATACTCAGAACCATGGAAATCATCAGTACATATAATATATGCCTGAATATTCTTCTCTTTCATAAGTGCACGCAATGCACTAAGTCTCTCAACTACCGTACTCAAAATATACACCTCGATTCTATACATTAGCGGATGCCGTGATAATTACTGCATTAAATAATTATTCCTGTCAGCATCGCATCACCTATTATAATAAAAAATTTATGGATTGTACAGTGCAACGGCAAATTTATCCCAAAGCACAAAAGAGGCTGAAAAACCAGCCTCTTCTGCACAATGATTTCATACTTCACTTTTTCTGAGCCATATCGACATTACTTTTTTCTTGTAACGACTCCAACCATTCCCATTATGGAAATAAGCATAATTGAGTAAACCAAAATACTATTATTGTTTCCGGTGCTTGGTGAAACCACTATCTCTGCTTCTGTTTCAGGTTCAGTGCTTACTCCCGGTGTGGTTTCTTCCGGTGCTCCCGGCGTAGTCTCCTCTGTTTCTCCTCCCGGATTTTCTCCTGATGACACCTTCTTCCAGCCTACCGAAATCGGCGACAGGCTGTATACACGGAAGGTTATTCCGTATTCGGTTTCCTGAATATCAGGAAACTCAATTTCCCCTGGTGTCTTACCGTTCATAGCTCTTGTAAGCATGTGTGCTACAACAAAATCATAATTCTTGCTGTCCGTTCCATCCGGATATGGCAATGTAACTTCAATTCCCTCGCTTGGGAAATTACCCGGAACAGCTGCCTGCCAGCTCTGCTCACCGTCAAGGCTTACAAAAAGCTGAACATCATAGTACACCATGTTTTCTTTTAAAATATCTGCAAGCTTAGCAGTCGTTCCTGTATATAATGCTCCCTTAAGCTCCTCTGTACCGGAAAATAAATTTGTAACTCCATCAGGCACGATATCCAATGCGTCACTGCTTGTCTTATAATCTACCTTCACACTTCCGGAAGAAATTGCGTCAAAGGACTTTACCTTAGATAAACGCAGAGAGCCATCCGATTGCTGCTGCGGAGTCACAACCGTTCCCTGATATGTGATTTTTCCGATATGTTCAAGGTCATAGCCCTGCTTCGGTTTCAGAATTATGTCCGCCGAGTATGCGGTATCTGCTTCAAAAACAGTTGTTGCAGGAGTCCAGACAACCTCCGCCGTGAAGAATTCATTGTCCGTTGACAGCTCCGTCATAGGCTTGGAATTGAGGGCAGGAGCCGTAATCTCCTGTGTCAGGCTTATATCTGCATTGCCAAACACGACATCAGTATCTTTTGTTCCTGTTAAGCTAAAGATATCCAGCGCACTTTCATATTGATCACTTCCATTGTACAACACCTTCAGAGTCTTATCGCTTGAATTATCCATAACATTCATCAAAAAACTGTCAACAGGCAGTATAACCTTCGCCTTACCATCACTGTCTAACACTGCAGAAGCAAGCTGTGTTCCCCTATTTCCCGCAATAATATACACAGGTTCACCGGCAAGAGGTGCTCCGCCCGTCACAATCGCATCAATCGAAAGTGTCATTACATCTCCGTATGTATAACTTTTCTTGTCAAACTCCGCACGGGAAATACTTGTGTGTTTCTTCACGGTTGATGAAGGCTTAAGCTGTATTCCGTCATCAATAAGCACCGCCGTGTAGTTTGATAAATCCGAGCGGAAGCATGCAGCCGATGTGACACCCGTTCCGCTTATGAATACCGTATCATCAATGACAATGCTTGCGCCCCTTGCATTAATCTGAAGCGGTGCTGCCGCAGTCGATGACACCTTCTTTACGCCCGTGATCGTCGTAGGCTGCGTTGCCTGTCCCTCAAATGCAAGGGTTCCGCTGCCCGCAAGTTCCTCAATCACAACCGACTCGTTCCCGCCTGGGAAAACAGCCTCTCCGCTGCTTGCAAGCTCAAGGCAGCCAAGCTTCAACGGCTGTATTGGATTTCCCGGATCTTCCGGATTGGCTCCGAATAAGACTACCGAGCCCTGCTCCACCCTTATTTTATCAATATCCTTTGACCAAAGCTGCATGCTCGTGCCATTGCTTTTTGTTCCTGTCACAAGTACCTCTGCCGTTCCCGTCACATTGGTTCCCACCAGCGGACCGCACACCGTCGTGTTTCCCGTTGTTATCAGGTCAAAGTTATCAATCACAAAGTTTACATTCTCTACCGTACTTGTATTAGATGAGTTAGTATCACCGCTTCCCGTAGCATAAATCGGGACATTTCCGGCAAGACGGACGTCTCCTCCGATGGTGATATTTGCCTGTGTCACACTATCATTCCAGCCTCCGCCATACATATAGACTGCATAACCCGGATTTGCTATCTTTCTAACGGTAAGATTCGCCGTCCCGATGCTTCCTCCGTTGCCTCCGCCGTAGACATTGCACCATAAGTCAGGATTTCCCAACAGCTTAATATTGGTAGAATCGACGGTACAATTCTGTCCCCCGCCGTAAGCCCAGCCAAAATCTCCTCCAAGCAGAGTCACCTCAGTCTTTTCCACCGTACCATTAAAACCGCCGCCGAAAACAGTACCTCTGTTAAAAGCATCAGCGGTTGTATTGGATGCTTCGCCTCCCCAGATTTTAGCTCCCGCATAGACCGTCACCTTTGCGGTTCCGTTGACGGTACTGTCTTCTCCGCCTCCGTAAACCCAGCCTGCCGTGCCGCCCTTTATCTCGACAAAAGTGTCTCCTTCTATGGTTCCCGATAAACTTCCGCCATAAATATTCTTCGTCACAACTCCGCTTTCCATCGTAACCGATGTATTTGCCGAATGTTTTCCGCCATTCCATCCGCCAAAAATCCACTTATCTCTTACATCCTCAGTCCCGGACAGCAGAGTTCCATCCTGGCTGTAGATGCTCGTAATTCCGTTGTTCTCTTTAATCACAATCGGAATACCGTTGGCAAAGACACAGTTCCCACTAATCAAGATTGTCTCGCCCGTATCTTCCGATAAGTTCTCGGTTCCGTCGTCCTCAGCAAAGACCGTGGTACCCGGCACAACAAGCACCAGTGCCAGCAATACGGCAAGCATAATGCCGGCTATCCGCTTTGCTTTTTTAAAACTCTTTCCGTTTAAACGTATTTTCATAGGTTTCTTCCATTCTCCCTTCATATTTTTGTTTAAATAACATTTTTATTTTACCTAAAAGAGAACTAATACGCAATATTGCCGTCACAATCGGCGTTTTTGTGACACAAGCGGTATCATTTTTTCTTGTCTTTTATGTCAAATTAAGCTATCATCTAATCAACCACACACTTATGAAAGAAGGGGGACATCATGCGAATTGCACTGGTCGACGATAACAGGGATGACCTGCAGACGCTGCACCGCTGCCTTACGGAGAACTTGATTTCGGACTGCGATATAGTTGAATTTACGGGCGGAGACGAATTTTTAAAAAGCTTTACTGATAATTCCTATGATTTGATTGTACTCGATATTTATATGGGAGAGCTCACCGGAATAGATGTGGCAAGAGAAATCAGAAAGAGGGATTCCCATGTTCTCATCGCATTCGGGACTACAAGCAACGAGTTTGCCGCCGAAAGCTATGAGGTAAATGCCTGCTATTACTTAAAGAAGCCTTTTGACAGGGAACACGTATCCTATATGCTGAACCGCATTAATTATAAGGAGCTTGAGCTGTCACGCACGGTTCTTCTTCCGAACGGAGAAAAAATACTTCTGCGAAGCATCCTGTACGCAGACTACGCATCGCACCGCATAACCCTGCACTGTAAGCAGAACCGGAGCGTCAATCTAAGAACCACCTTCTCGGAAATTGAGAACCTGCTCTGTTCATATTCATTTTTTTACAGCCCCTGCAAGGGCATCGTTGTCAACTTCTATGAAGTGGCAACCAAGGCAGACGACACTTTCCTGATGTCCGACGGAACGAGGCTTCCGATAAGCCGCCGTAAGGCCTCTGAGGTATTGAATGCCTACTCTTCATTTCGCTTCGAACAAATCAGAAAGGAGCTGCTGCAATGATTCAACCGATTTACCGCATTCTCGAGGTATGTCTGTACTCGCTGCTCAATTTTTTGCCGTTTCTTGCGCTGGCACTCTATCCTTTTCGAGACAATCTCAGATTTTCGGGTCAAAAGACCGCACTGCTCATAGCCGCACTCACATGCATACAGGTTTTTGTCGGATTATATGCCGCCTTCTTCCCAGGCAGCGCCGCCGACATCCTGTCGCTGATCAGCACGGCTTCATACGCCGTTTTCTATTTTACGGCAATAAAAAAACATCCGGGGCAGCTTTTATTCACACTCCTGATGCTCTCTAACATTGCCAATTTTACCGTTATTGCTTCTAAATGTCTCGAAGGACTGTTCTTTCCCGACCTCGCACTACAACAATACCGCTATTCCATGTCACTTTTTATCCTGCTCGTTGAGACAGCCATCGCTTTCCCTGTATTTCATTTCATAAAGAACGTCTATACTCCTGCCATGTCAGCACATACCTTGGGACACGACTGGAACTATCTGTGGCTCATTCCAACTACCTTTTATCTGATCTGGTACTATGTGATTTACGGCAATTCCACGCTCACAAGCCTTGAGATTGCGCTGATTCCCAAAAACGCCATCATACTTCTATTCATCAATGCAGGAGCAATTTTGGTCTATTACATAGTATCCAAGCTGATATTGGATCAAAATAAAATTCTGAATCTGCAGCAGCAGAATCACCAGCTTCAGCTTCAGACTCTGCAATACGAAAAGCTTCAGACACGAATCAACGATGCCCGCCGTGCCACACATGATATGCATCATCACATTGCGATAATTCAGGATTATTTGAATACACATAATTATTCCGGGCTCGAGCTTTACCTGAACCAATACAAAAAAAAGATGCCTGACAATACACCTATATCCTTCTGCGAGAACAGTGCCGCCAACGTGGTTCTGCACTACTACGCACAGGAGGCAGAGCAGTATAATGTCACATACTCCGCTTATGTAAATATTCCAGAGAATTGTGGAATAGACAGCTGTGACCTTGTCGTTCTCCTGGGAAATCTTCTTGAAAATGCCCTTGATGCCTGCAAGGCATGTACAGACCTGCAAAAACAGATTGTTATACGTGCGACAAATGATGTGCACTCGCTCTGCATAACCGTTGACAATTCTTTTGCCAATAAAATACGCAAATCACCGGACGATAATTTCTTCTCCTCAAAGCATACGGGAATAGGTCTCGGCACCTTATCCGTAAAGACTATCGTATCCAAATACAATGGGGTGTGCCATTTTGAATGGAATGATAATACTTTTTATTCATCCGCAATATTTTTTAAGAACCTGACCACGAAGCCTTAGTCAGGTTCTTATTATAGTACCGGAATTACCCAGCAATATTATTTCCTGTATAGAGCTGATAATATCTTCCCTTCTGCCCGATAAGGTCATCATGTGTACCGCGCTCGATAATGCGTCCCTGCTCAAGAACCATGATACAATCACTGTTCTTGACCGTTGAGAGTCTGTGTGCGATAACAAAGGTTGTTCTTCCATGCATGAGCTTATCCATACCGTCCTGAACCATCTTCTCGGTTCTGGTATCGATTGAGGAAGTAGCCTCATCAAGAATAAGAACCGGTGGGTCTGCGATTGCCGCTCTTGCGATTGCAAGAAGCTGTCTCTGACCCTGGCTTAAGTTCGCACCATCTCCGGTAAGCATTGTGTTATAGCCATCGGAGAGCTTGGTTATAAAGCTGTCCGCATTGGCAAGCTTAGCTGCTGCATAGACTTCCTCGTCCGTTGCATCAAGCTTACCATAACGTATATTCTCCATAACGGTTCCCGTAAAGAGATGTGTATCCTGTAAGACTATGCCGAGGGACTTTCTAAGATCATCCTTCTTAATCTTGTTGATGTTAATACCATCATAGCGGATTTTACCATCCTGAATATCGTAGAAACGGTTGATAAGGTTGGTGATTGTCGTCTTACCTGCTCCTGTCGAACCTACGAAGGCAATCTTCTGACCCGGCTCAGCGAACATCTTTATGTTATGGAGAACTATCTTGTCCGGATTGTAACCGAAATCCACATCATCGAATACCACATCACCCTTCAATTCCTTGTAGTCGGTAATGCCTGTGTCCTTGTGATAGTGCTTCCAGGCCCACATTCCTGTACGCTTTTCGCTCTCCTTGATTGTACCGCCATCCTTGACTGCATTTACAAGGGTAACATATCCATCATCAACCTCCGGTGTCTCATCGAGAAGTCTGAATATTCTCTCACCACCTGCAAGAGCCATGATGATACTGTTAAACTGCATGCTCACCTGATTGATAGGCATGTTAAGGCTCTTGTTAAAGGTGAGGAAGCTTGCAAGACCTCCAAGTGTAAAGCCGCCGACTCCGCCGAGTGCAAGCGCACCTCCGGCTATAGCTATGATAACGTAGCTGATGTTACCAATCTGGGCATTGATAGGTCCTAAGATGTTGGCAAATTTATTCGCATTGTAGGAGCTGTCGCAGAGCTCTTCGTTAATCTTGTCGAAGCGCTCCATGTTCTCCTCCTCATGGCAGAATACCTTTACGACCTTCTGACCACCCATCATCTCCTCAATAAAGCCGTTTACCTCACCCAGGTTCTTCTGCTGCTTTACGAAGTACTTTCCGCTCATTCCGGTAGCCTTCTTGGTGACAACGAGCATAAGACCTACAAGCACAAGAGTTAACAGTGTAAGCGGTATGTTAAGGATAATCATACTTGCCAGCACACCTATGATGGTGATTGAGCTGTTGATAAGCTGAGGGATACTCTGGCTTATCATCTGTCTGAGCGTATCAACATCGTTGGTGTAGATTGACATGATATCGCCGTGTGCATGTGTATCAAAATATTTTATAGGAAGGGACTCCATGTGTACAAAAATCTCATCCCTTAAGCTTCTCATGGTTCCCTGTGTAACATAAACCATCATTCTTGTATTTACATAGGCTGCTATAACACCCACCGCATAGAAGCATGCCACTCTTATGATTGCGTGGAGCAGCTCCGTATAATCAGGTACGGTCTGCTGCATCAACGGCATAATATACTGGTCAATAAGTGTTTTCGTAAACATGGTTCCCTGTATCGTAGAAAATACAGTGAGTACAATACATACAAGAACCACTATGCACTGCAGCAGATAATTCTTAGCCACAAAGCCTATTATTCTTTTAAATACCTTTCCAGGATTAGCGACTGTCGGCTTCGCTCCTCTTGGCGGTCTTCCTCCCATTGGTCCCGGCATTATGCTTCACCTCCGTTTTCATCAAAATCACCGCTGCCTCCGGTCTGTGACTCATATACATCACGGTATATATCGTTGGAAGCAAGCAGCTCCTCATGTGTTCCGATTCCGTTGATGCGTCCGTTATCCATAACAATGATACGGTCAGCACCCTGAACACTTGAAATTCTCTGTGCAATGATAATCTTCGTTGTCTTGGCAATCTCAGTAGCGAATGCGTGGCGTATCTTTGCATCAGTTGCTGTATCTACTGCACTTGTGCTGTCATCAAGAATAAGTATCTTAGGCTTCTTTAAAAGTGCTCTGGCAATACAAAGACGCTGCTTCTGTCCGCCTGATACATTTGTACCACCCTGTTCAATATATGTATTGTACTTGTCAGGGAATTTCTCAATAAACTCATCCGCACAGGCCAACTTACATGCGCGCATACACTCTTCATCCGTTGCATTCTTATCACCCCAGCGCAGGTTATCTAAAATAGTTCCTGAAAAAAGAACGTTTTTCTGAAGAACAACGCTGACTTCATCACGCAGAGTCTCTATATCGTACTCTCTTACGTCCTTTCCTCCGACCTTGACACTTCCCTCATCCACATCGTAAAGACGGCTGATAAGGTTTACAAGGCTTGACTTAGAGCTTCCTGTCCCGCCTATGATACCGATAGTCTCACCAGACTTGATTGTTAGATTGATGTCATTTAACACTCTCTTATCTTCGCCCTTGTTGTAACCAAAGTTAACATGGTCAAATATAATCTCTCCGTCCTTAACCTCATAAGAAGGCTTCTCAGGGTTAGTGATATCAGGCTTCTCATCAAGAACCTCTGCGATACGCTTAGCACTTGCCACACTCATCGAAATCATTACAAATATCATGGAAACCATCATAAGGTTCATAAGAATTGTCATACAATATGAGAGAAGGCTCATAAGCTTACCTGTTGTAAGAAGCACACCGCCTGAGCCGACTATCATCTTTGCACCAACCCAGCTTATAAGAAGAATACAGGTATATACCGTAATCTGCATAACAGGGTTGTTGTATGCAACCGTCTTTTCTGCTTTTACAAAAATCTTGTAGATATTGTTGCTGGCATTTTTGAATTTCTTCTTCTCATAATCCTCACGGACATAAGCTTTGACAACACGGATTGCCGATACATTCTCCTGCACGCTCGCATTTAACTCATCGTACTTAGGAAATGCTGCATTGAAATACTTGGTCGCATGTCCTATGATAACTGCAAGGATACATGAAAGTATCACAAGTGCGATAAGATAAATAAATGCAATTCTCGGACTTATGATAAATGACATTATCATCGCACAGATTAAGCTCACCGGTGCCCTCATACACATTCTTAAGAGCATCTGGTATGTGTTCTGAACATTTGTTACATCCGTTGTAAGTCTTGTCACAAGTCCTGCTGTGCTGAACTTGTCAATGTTGGAAAAAGCATATGTCTGAATATTGTCAAACATACCCTTTCTCAGATTCTTTGCAAAGCCTGTCGAAGCCTTGGCTCCGTAAATACCGCCCATGATTCCGGCAAATAAGCCTACTGCTGCAATAACTACCATACAGCCGCCAATCATGAGTATGTAACCCATATCACCCTTCTCAACACCATTATCGATAAGTGATGAGAGCAGGTATGGGATGAGCATTTCCATAAGCACCTCTAATATCATAAAAAACGGTGTCGCAATGGATGCTCTCTTATACTCCTTTACATATGCACCTAATGTCTTTAGCACTGTTCATCCTCCTTATTCATGTCTTCAATGTTCTTCTTCATCTTCTCTATAACATTTATAAAAACCTTTTTTTCTTCTTCCGTAACATTCTGCTCAAGCTCCTCATGAAGCATGTCGATAACTCTCACTGTCGCTTCATGTGTCTCCTCACCCTTTTTCGTGAGAACAATCTTTTTGCATCGTCCGTCATTGTCATCTGTGCGGCAGACTAAGTAGCCCTTCTTTTCCATTAGCTGAAGTATATTTGTAACCGATGACTTGCCTATTCCAAATTCCTCGCCAATATCCTTCTGGTACACATCAACATCCTTATGCCTGCAAAGATATCCCAATATATGACCATGCATAACCGTGACTTCATCAAAGCCGGCGGCAACAAGCTTCTTCTTAAGCTGGCGGAATATAATATTGTCCATCTTCTTAATCTCGAAGCCAAGATAGCGTTTCTTCTCCAAATCGGTCTCCTTTCCAAAAAATAAAATAGTTCGAATCCAAACAGTTTTATAGTGAACTGTTCGGCTTCGAACTATTATAAATTTATGCCGCCCCAATGTCAAGCATTAATTTTCATTTTAATTCATCCCCCCTGTACAAGTCCATTTAGTGTTACAGACTGTATAGCTGACTTTTGCATCCTACCGCATACGGCTATAATTAAGAACATTTTTTATAAAATTTTATTCTTGTTAACATTATACACATCCTGCCACTCTCTGCTGTTTTCCTCCATCATATGCTGCACTTTCTCATGATCCTTCGCCGTATTGCATACAGGCACAATCCTCTCCAATATATGGACATCAAAGTATTTCCTTCTGACACCGCTTACCGTTCCTTTTCCATCGCGGCAGGTTATAAAAATGGGCTGCACAGGTACATTATTTTTCACTGCATAATAAAATGCACCTCTTTTTAGCGGACGCGGTCTGTCATAGCCCCACCACTCCGACTGCTCAGGATACACAAGAATGCAGTCCCCTCTGTTAAGATAATGCGAAACGGCACTGTCAAACAGCTTTATCATCCGGTGCTCAGATGAAAAAGGCAATATTCCGAACGCTCTCATGTACCTGCCGAGCCTTCCCTTCTGATTGTTAAAATCGGCTACCATAACCTTAAGCTGCCGTCCGCGAAGCATTCCGCTCTTTTTTAATGCCCACCTTACAACAAGCGCATCAAGCTTGTTTATATGATTGCAGGTTATTATCATGCCGGGACTGCTTTGAATACAACCCTTTTCTGTTTTGCTTTTTGATGTATCCTTTATCATACTGTCATTTACATATGACTGCACAGTTATATTTCCATTTATATTTTTATATGACTGCCTGATTACATTATTATTTTTAATTATTGTATATTTATCAGGTTTATTTTTTTCATTCCCATAATCCTTATAGATTTTCGTGCGGAATATGAATCGGTTCACAATCCACATAAACGGACTGATTATAAATGCGCGTATCAATGCCTGGCGAAGCTTTGTCATCCCTGCCGGAATATACGGAAAATTCTCATCAACAGGCTGGCAGTTACTATAATCTATGGGGTCTATGTGTGCATTGAAATCTCCATTTTTTTCAGCCTGTTTTATCTTCTCTAATACATCGGGTGTAGTGTACGCTAACTTAAAATAGTTCACTAATACTGCACCCTCCCGATTTTTTCCCAGCTCTTAGGCTTTAGTCCAAGTACCGCACGCGCTACGATAAAAATATATTCCATATAGAAAAAAGGGTGCATAAGCATAAGCCCCAGCTTGCCTGCAAGCGATAGTCCTATATTTTTCCAGTCTGCAAGCACAGCCATAACCGAGAGCGCAAAAAATGCTATATATATGAGAAGAAATGCCGCTGCAGCCTGCCAAAAATTTAATGTGATAATATTAAAGAACACAGCCGCAGACAGTGTCCCGATATACGCATACACAATCCACAATGACAATATATAATAATTGTCCGCAAACGCCCACATCCCATGCCGCTTAAACAGCTCCCGGCAGTAAAGCCTGTCTGCCTCCACCATTCCTGTCATCCATCTTGTCCTTCGCTTGTTCGTGTCAGCATGTGACGGTGCCTCCTCAAGATAAAGCTTTGCATATGAATAATGAAATGTCCTTATCCCCTTGCAGGCACAATCTCTTAGAAGCTCCATATCCTCTGTTAGGGTCTGTCTGTAATTCCAGCCACCCCACTCCTCAACCAAATCCCCTCTTATGAGGATCCCTGTCGTTATCGGCATTGTAGTAAAACCCATCGCACTCTTAAATCTGTTCCCAAGTTCATCTATGACAGACCATATAAGACCATTCTGGCATGTGATATGATTACATGTCGTCATGCTTCTTACATTTTGACTGCACTCATTAATTTTGTCTGAAATGCTGTCATTTGTAATATTATTATTTATCATATTGCTGTTTACAATATTGCCATTTATTATACTATCATTTATGATATTGTCATTTGCTATATTACGATTTTTGATATAAGCATTTTTACTGATGCCGCATGAAATATTATTATAAGCGAATGCATCATTCATTGTGTAATTGCCAACCAGCTTGCGCGCCGTTATGACCTGCGCACCGCTTTCAAGCGCATCATTCATGTTTTTCATAAAGTCATAATCAAGCCTGCAGTCCGCATCGACAATCATATATCCGTCATATTTTCTGCCCGACATCAGAATATGTCTTATGCAATAATCAAGACAGTCGCCCTTGCTTTTTTGCTCCTCGTCAACATAGACCTTTGCGTCAATCTCTTTTGCATATTCAATCACCTCATCATGAGGATTTTTCACAATGACATATGTGTCAAATAGTCTTTCCCCCGCTTCTTTTGTGCACTCCCTGCCATAGCTTTGCTCTTTTATGCTCTGAAACAGCGGAAGTACTGCTCTGCCCTCATCCCTTGCAGGTACAATAAGTGCGAAGCGGTGCTTCCTATCACATGACAGCTTTTTCTGCGGAAAAATCCATCCGAACCATCCAATCAGACGCGGAAAATACAATATCAGAAATATTATCGTAATTGAAATCAAAAACTTGTTTCCCATTTATCAAACCCTCTTGTCATAGACTAAAGTGTCTTTGCTTATATCTTATTTGACACTATTTCATGGACACATTCCATAAGCCTGCACATCCTTCTGTGAACTGCCCATTGTCTAAAGCCAGTGGGCTTTCTGCTTCAAAAATAGTGGTATATTTCAATTTCTTTTACAGCTGCTTGAAAGCAGACTTTATTTTTACGTACCGGTCAAGCACATCATCGTGAGCGTAAAGCTTATACACACTGTGCAGCCTTTCTATCTCCCACGGCTTCACATTCACTGTATGAATGTAGGGGAACAGCCGCAGCGATTTACAAAAATGCTGTATCACTGTGCCGGGTCTGTAACGCTTCTGCTGATTATACTTTTCGTTCAGAAACAGCTTTTTCCTGCACAGACGGTTAAGCGAAGTCTGATCAGGAAAGAACATTTTCCTGTTATGGCACATCTGCCTTGCTTTTTTAAACAATCCGTCCCTGCGGCATTCAGGCATGTTAAACAACAGCACGCCTGTGTTCATGTAATTATACCCAATAAACCATTTTCCGAGAAAATCTCTTACGCCGGCCATCTCAAAACCGGAAATGTCCATATTATAAAGAGGTTCTATATCATCGCAGGCTACCACATCCGCATCAAGGTAGAGAAGCCTGTTCACTAAAATATCATCCGCATATAGCCTTAACATGGAATACGGCGTGTACACTGTATCTTTATTGACACATTCTGCAAGGTCATTTTTAAACACTCCTGTCTTATCAATCAAAAAAACCCTGCTCTCGCCGCAGACACTTGAAATCACATTTTCTATCATTCTCGCCTGCTGCCAGCTAATCGGCGCATAATCGTCCCTCATATTCTGTAAATTTGCAGTCATGATATAGACATCGAGTCTTCCTTTATAATATTTTATTATGGAAAGCAGCGCTATCAAAATACCGTCAAAGGCGCGGTCATTACCGCAAAAGAGGATATTCATGCAAATCTCCTTACCTATTTTTTGGTAATTGCAAAACACAGTATTAAGCAATCGAATGTTGAGAAATTTTGCCGGTATATTCCGTACCTTGTATGATTTTTCTTATAAACCCGCACAACCGTCCGGCAACAAACTTAAGTTTTACAATTATCTGTCTTGATATATTTAACTCTTTCATAGGTAGAATTCCGGCTGCGCACTGTCATTGCATCATGTACCTGATTGCGAAGCTTGCCGGCGGCCTGTCTTTGGCTTATTGTATTGTCAGGTAAAAAAGGGCCATCGATGTATATTGTGATTCGGGTTCTCCAAAACTGTTTTTGATATGTCACAGTAAAGGAATACACCGGACAATTATATATTACAGGGTACCTAAATGAGCTTTCACCGAAATGACGGATTTTGGTATAGTACGGCCATATATGCGCTTCAGGATAGATATATACCGGATAACCCTTCTGCACATACTGCTCTAGCTTATCTATAAAGCTTTTCATTCCGCCAAGCTTATTAGGAATGGGAAAAGCTCCTAACATCTCCATTATATTTTTTGTTCCATAGAGCGACACATTGTCGGGATGCGCCAGTATAATAGCTTTTTTTGGAAAGCTTATGCAGGTCGGAATATAGCCGTCCCCCGGAACATGAGTATGATTTCCGTAAAAAAATGCTGTTCCGGTTCTATGTCTGCTGCCATCACAAGCTATCCGCAGCTTGTCCTTACCTTCTATCTTCATTCCAAAACGAAGCTTCATATATATGAAAGCCACCGGAGTCATAATTATATGGTACAATATCCACGCTCCTATGCGCCACAGCCTATTATGATTATATTGATAGTTTTCATCAACCGCTATCGTATTTCTTTTTATCCCCGAAAATTCGTCCTCAAGCTCATTGTCGTAGTAATATATTTTTTTTTGCTTCATACGGGATATTATTTACACAAAAAATAAATTTATTCCATTAATATTTCCATTAATATTCATATATGCAGCCGGTATGTGTTTTAATAAATTTATACATTTTATAATCAATTTTTCCGTCAGGCAAAATATTACAGTCTTATTATAAAAATTCGGATATCACAGCATACTTTGATACCCGAATCTTATAAAGAATAATGTTTACAATCTATTTCAAAAAAAATATAATATAACAAAATAATGATATAGGGTCAAAAGGTCAAAAAGCCGTTCGTGCTTGCACGATTAGGCTTTTGAACTTGTGACCCGCAAAACATGTGGAATCAGCGGATTCCGAATGTTTTAGAATTGCGGGAGCTGTTTTATGGCGGAGCAATTCGAGGATATCAAATGAGGGGCAAAATACCTTTTGACTGTAACATCATAATAAAAATAAGGAGTCCATATGAACAATTTCTCCACCAAAAAACTTACCACGAAAAATATTTTTTTTATAATACTTATCTGCTTTCTGCTCTCCGTCATTCCGCTGTATATAATCGGCATGTATGCGCATCCGAGTGTTGACGACTATTACTACGGAACGCAGACAGTACAGGTCTGGAACGAAACTCACTCCATCGCATCGGTTATAAAATGCTCATTTGATGAGATGCTTAACACTTACAACATATGGCAGGGAAATTTCTCAGCCATCTTTCTCATGCGCCTACAGCCGGGAATATTCGGTGAACAGTACTATTTTATTACACCGCTCATACTTTTAAGTGCATATATTGGCTTTTCAACCTTCTTTTTCTATACAGCGCTTAAGAAAATATTTAAGACTGACAGCTATCTTGCGGCAACTGTCGGAATATGCCTCACATTCGTGTCAATGCAGCTATGCATGACACCTAGCGATTCCTTTTACTGGTATAACGGTGCTATATATTACACATTTTTTTATAGCCTGATGCTTTTCCTCTTCGCACTTCTTATAAGAATGCGCACTTCCAAAGCTGCCGGAACGGTTATTTTTACCTTAATCAGCTTTGTACTCGCATTCTTAATCGGCGGAAGCAATTATGCGACAGCACTTTTTATGTGCATTATTCTCGCTCTCGCTGCCGCAGCTGCGATATACTCAGTACTTACGAAAAAAAATAAAGTTATCCGCTCTTACCATATGGCAGCATATATCATCGCTGCACTCGCTGCCATGGCAGGACTTTTTATAAGCATGGCTGCACCCGGAAATGCGTTCAGACAGGACTCCGTTGGCGGAAGCACCGGCATAATAAAGACCTTTATCTATACTTTTGCGTTCGGCGGCTACAGCATCGCCAAAGTATTAAATGCTCCCTGCCTTATATTTTTTGTATGCATGATTCCAGCATTTTACAGCATAGCAAAAAAAAGCGGCTTCTCTTACAGATATCCGCTTCTTGTCGCTGTGTTCACCTTTGGTCTGTACTGCTCGATGGGAACCCCTGTATTCTACGCACAAGGACTTCGCATGCCTTACAGAATGATGAATATTATATTTTTTGCCGCGTATGTGTATATCGCATTTAATATGATTTATCTTCTGGGGTGGATTTGGAATAAGTATGGGAAGGATTCCCACGAAAATATGTCTCATAAAGATACTTATAAAATAAACACAGGCAAAAAGCATATATCCCTTGATGATATTGTAAATAATTTTTATGATAAAATAAAAGCAAGCCGCAAAAATGCCATTCTTGCGCTTGCCATAAGCCTATGTGCCTTTGTCATCGCATGCATCGGCTGTATCGAGGTCGGCGAGACAGAATACAAGAGCGGTGATGCAGGCTTTAGCAATCTTCCGCTCTCAGCCACAGCAGCACTCTCACTGCTAAACGGTGATGCAAAAATCTACGATGCTGAGCTTACAGCACGCGATGAGTACCTCACAAGCACAAGCGATGACGAACAGTTCATAACCGTCCCTGCCCTGTCAAAGCGCCCTGCGCCTATATTCCACTCCGACATAACCGATGATGCCGGCGACTGGCACAATGCGCACCTCGCAATGTATTACCGGAAGGAATGTGTGTGGACGGAATAAAAAAAGACTACACTTTTACAGTTGAAATGTATCAAAATCAACTGTAAAAGTGTAGTCATGAAAATCATTGACATGCTTATTGTTACCGGCATTTTAATCCGTTATTCATACTCTACGGCAGCAACTCACACCCATCCCCCGTCCCATAGAAATCCAGCGCATGCAGCGCTCTTGTCGCCCCGATATACAGAAGCTGCCTATGGTAATCGGAATGATAATGCTCCTTGTCGGCGTTCACAATATGCACACTGTCAAACTCAAGACCCTTAGCAAGATAGTAAGGCGCAACGACAACGCCTGTCTTGAAGCGGTCTGTGTTCTTGTTGAGCACAGTCACCTTGAAGCTCTCCTCGTCATCCTCGGTCTCGCGGATATTTTCTAGGATTTTATCCCCAACATACTCCGCTTCCGCCTGAGTTTTGCACAAAACAGCTATTGTTTCGTACACATTTGCGGATAACTCATCGCTTATCTTATTGCCGATAGAAACGTACATCTCATTTTCCGTGGCATACATATGCTTTTCAGGCTTATTTCCATGCCTGTCAATTCCGTCAATTCCTTTTATTCCGGCAAGCTCAGCCGCATAGTCGGTTATCTCAACTGTTGAGCGGTAGCTCTTGTTGAGAACAATGCGCTTAGAATCCTTTCCCAATATTTCCGGGAGAAAATTGAGCACATCCGATTTTTCGGAATCGACAGACTGCTCCTTATCTCCGAGAATTGTCATAGGACATTTGAAAACCCAGCCGATAATGCAGTACTGAATGTAGGAATAGTCCTGCATCTCATCCACAAGAAGATGCTTAATCTGCTGCTCATTGCCGACTCCATAGAGCAGATACTTAAGATAGAGCATGGCATATACATCCTCATAGCCTGCCTTTCTTGGCTGACCTTCCGCAACAGCAATCGGCTCTTCTCCTATGCTCTCAAGAAATTCATTATATATTTTAAAGATATCTCTTGTGCGGTACAATGCATTGAACTTATCTTTTACGATAGCAGCCTCAATATCATCAAATTCATGCCCTGTAAGTGTGGCATACTCATCAACAATATATTCCCGCACCGCATCCATTCTTCTAAAAAGCGGAATATCCGGCAGCTTATTGTAAAATAAGTCAGCTATGCTGTCCGCATCCTTTTCAAGCTTCTTGTACTTGATATCCTTAAAATCCATAAGCTCATACTCTAACGAGAATACAAAAGCGTTTATCGCCTCTGCAAAATCCCCGGATGAGCGTGCAGACAGCTTGTCCTGCCGCATCTTGGCATAATCCGGTTCAATGTCCTCATGTATAAGCACATCTTCAAGAAAATCATAGTGTCTTTCAATTCTGCACACATCGGAAAGCTCCTTTGCGGCAAAATCGTCAAATGTCATTTCTCTAATATTCTCCTCGCCAAGCTCCGGCAATATATGGGAAATATAATCCGAAAAAACATCATTTGGGGACAATATAAGCACCTGGGATGCCATAAGGTCTTCACGGTGATGATATAGAAGGTATGCTATTCGATGAAGTGCAACGGAAGTCTTACCCGAACCTGCACCACCCTGAACAATAAGTATTCTGTCCTTCTCGTTTCTTATTATGGAATTCTGCTCCTTTTGAATTGTTCCTACAATATTCTTAAGGCGGGCATCCGCATTCATGGAAAGTGCCTGCTTTAATATGTCATCATCAATCTTTATATCGCTCTCAACAGCATAGAGAAGCTTGCCCTTTTTAATCTTGTATTGGTATTTCTTTACAATCTCTCCTTCAACTGTTCCGCCCGGAGCCGCATAGGAAGCCCTTCCCGCATCATAGTCATAAAACAGGCTTGAAATTGGGGCTCGCCAGTCGTATATAAGCGGCAGTGTACCTTTTCCTTCGGAAAAATTACCGATACCGATATAGCAGCACTCCGGCTCATCATCACCATCAAACAGAAAGTCCACACGCGCAAAATAAGGTGAGTCCTGCATTTTTTTGTACATGTGAAGAGTTTTCATATTTCTGCTTCTGAAATTGGCGTGATTGAACATCTGCTGCCTGTTCTCGTACTCCTCATAGCCGTACTCATCGAAATCACTGTTGTTTTCCCAATACAGCTCCTGAAGCTTCGCTATATCCCTGTCATTTAATTTCATCTCATGTTCAATATTCTCAATAGCAGTCTCAAGCTTACCCTCTATTAATTCTAAATATTCTTCCTCTGTCATCTACAGCACCCTTTCCAAAAAATCTTAGTACGTCTGTCCGTCCGTGTTCTCAGCCTTGACAATCTTTACAATCCTGCTCGTACCAAGTCTTGAAGCACCAAGCTCAATGAACTTTTCCGCATCTGCGATTGAGCTTATGCCGCCGGCTGCCTTTACTAAAATTCCATCAACATTATCAACCATGAGCTTCACGTCATCAAAGGTTGCTCCTGCCTTGGAAAAACCTGTCGAAGTCTTGATATAGTCCGCTCCTGACTCAGATACGACCTTGCAGAGCTTAACTTTCTCATCATCTGTGAGAAGACATGTCTCAATGATTACCTTCAGAAGCCTGCCATTGCATGCAGCCTTAATCTGCTTAATCTCATCTAAAACCTTGTCATACAGACCATCCTTAACCCAGCCTATATTTATAACCATATCTATCTCATCGGCACCCTCTTCAACTGCTGTCTTTGCTTCAAAGCACTTTACAGCTGTAGTATTGTATCCGTTAGGGAAACCGATTACCGTACATACCTTTAACTTTCCGTCAACACTCTTTATATATTCCGCTGCCTGCTTTACATAGCTTGGCGGAATGCATACTGATGCTGTCTCATATTTCATACCATCATCACATAAGTCCTTAATATCTGCCCATGTAGATGTCTGTCCTAATACTGTGTGGTCAACCTTTGCAAGAATTTCTTTGATATCCATTATTCCTCTCCTTTATAGTAAATTAGTAAATTTTGATAGGCGTTTGCAAAACTACATATTAAATCGCACTTTTCACCGCTTCGCATCTGATTTTCTCATGTTTAGGAACGGTGGCTCTTTATTTTTTTCATATAACAGGAATAGCACATTGCTTCATAACTGTCATTTCCGCCGATGAGCACCTGCTCTCCATCCGTTATCACATTTCCGTTTCCGTCAATTCTGGCATTGACGGTTGCCTTAGAACCACAGCGGCATATCGTTTTAATCTCACTTATCGAGTCGGCAATCTCAAGAAGACGCAGACTTCCTGGAAATACATGTGTAAGGAAGTCAGTTCTAAGCCCGAAGCAAAGCACAGGTATTCCTTTATTGTCAACTATGAATCGAAGTTCATCTATCTGCTCTGGTGTAAGAAACTGTGCTTCATCCACAATAACTGCATCATATTCCGGATTTTTCTCATACTCGGCTATAATATCCATATCCGGAGCAACGACAACACACCTGCACTCAAGCCCTATACGGCTTTTTATTATATCCTGACCGTCACGGTCATCCGTGGCAGGCTTTAGAAGCCATACCTTCATGCCTCTCTCTTCATAGTTAAACTTTGTTATAAGCGCATTGGCAGTCTTAGAACTGCCCATTGCACCATATTTAAAATACAACTTTGCCATCTTTTAGTACTCCATAATCTTATCAGTATATTCCCTTATAACTCTTGCGGAATCTTTGAATCTTGCAAGCTCGCTAGGAGACATGTGGATTTCAAGCACATCGTATGCTCCATGTCTGTTAAGAACGGTCGGAACACCCGCATATACATCTGTCTCACCGTATTCACCTTGAAGGTATGTTGAGACAGGAATAATCTTGTTCTCATCGTTCATGATTGCCTTTATGATGGCAACTGCTGCTGTCGCAATTCCGTAATATGTCGTACCTTTTCGCTCAAGAATCTCCCAGCCTTCCCTTGTCGTCTTGTGTACAAGCTCATCGAGGTCAACATCTCCCACAAGGCTCCTGTTATCGGCAATGACATCATAGAATGGCTTGCCTGCAACAGTAACTACAGACCATGGCACCATCTGCGAATCACCATGCTCGCCCATCGAATATGCGTGTACACTTCTAGGGTCAACCTTTACAAGCTCGCCGATGAAGGTCTTAAGACGTGCTGAGTCAATTGCCGTTCCTGTTCCTATGACCTGATTTTTAGGAAGTCCTGAGAGCTTCTTTACATAGTGTGAAATGATATCAACCGGGTTAGACACAATAAGGAAAATTCCGTCAAATCCGCTCTCCATGATAGGACTGACAATCGACTGGCATATCTTTGCAGTCATCTCAAGAGTATCAAGTCTGCTCTGTCCCGGCTTAGGTGGCGCACCTGCCGTAATCACAACAATATCCGCATCCGAACAGTCTGAATAGTCTCCGTTTGTAACCTTTACATTGCGGTTAAGATACTCAATGCTGTCATGAAGGTCAAGCCTCTCTCCGTATGCTCTCTCCTTGTTAATATCAATCATAAGCACCTCGTCAACAACGCCCTGTGTGACAAGACTGAATGCTGTTGTGGAGCCTACCAGTCCACAGCCGACAATAGCAACCTTTGATTTGTTCATCTTCATAGAAAAATTCCTCCTTAAAATATAATCACTCAACCGGATATGCAAAATAATATGCGAGATTATTTCTCACAAACAGCAGCTCGCTTTTTGCAAATCTGCCTGTACAGCCTATATAATAGTATAATCCCAGGTCGCTCTGGCTGTTCTCCCCATCCTCTGCGACAATAATGAAGCCGTCTTTTTGTTCAAGCTCTGCTTCCTGTCTGTACGGCGAATCCTCGGTAATCCTCATTAGCTTCTCCGGAATGATATAGTCGAAGTAGTTGGCACTTATCTTCCATGTCTCATCACCGCAGATAATCCATGGATAATCCGCATACTGCTCTAACACTGCTCTCTGCTTATCATACTCTTGTGCATCTGTATAATAATCAATTCCGTCACCTGAGAAAAAAATGAAAATATTTATTGCTATGCCGCCAGCCACAGCAAATGCCTGTACAGCCCTTGCGCTCACTCCGTCAGGCACATATGCTATTATAAGTGTGCAGGCACATACCACAATCAATAGGTACTCAAGTGCGCTCGCAGCGTAAAAATATCTTCCTGACAACAGATAATCAGGTGTCAGATAATACACAATGCTTCCATACATCCACACAACACCTGCAAGCGATGCGATAAAAAGCTTAATATCTTCATCTGTCCGTGAAACACGCTTTGACAGAAGTGTCCATGCAGTCAAAGCAATTACAAATATGCTCCCAAATATATACCAATTCTGAAAAATAGGAAGCTGTACAGTCAGAATACCTTTAAAAAAACTGTTGAATATATTTGCAAAATTGAGCGCATTTTCCTTGATAGTCTCCGAGTCACTGTTAAATAAAATAGCCGAAATCCAATAATGCCATACAACTGTGTCAACAATTACCGCTGTCACCATGCTCACAAGATATTTTATGATTCTGCTGTACTTTTTAGTTATAATATTGTATATTGTCCAGATTATAAAGAAGCCGATTGCAACAAAACAGAAATAGAACTGCGTCAAAAATCCACCTGCTGTTATCACGCCCAACAAAACATAATAAGCAAGCTTATCCTTGTTCTTATATAACAGCAACGTAACATACGCAAATGCAATCACAAAAAACGTCAGCTGCATATACATTCTAAGAAGCATGGCATCCGACAATGTTCCGACATTTATCTCATACATTAATGTACCGATTGTTGCCATTAACGGACTTTTAAACAGCTTATAAAGCAATGACCAGAACAATATAAGCGTACCCAGATACATTATCGCATTGACCGACAGCGCAACCCATTTTGATATATTTGCTCCGAATAATACCGCAAAAACATACACGATAGCATAGTAAAGCGGTGGATGTGAATCGCCTTTTACATTGCGAAGCATCTGTACTATGCTGTCACCTTCCGTATGCGACAGCACATCCCTAATCTGCTCCCGCAGATACCACTGCCCCTGTGCAAGCTGGTATGCCGCATTGCCTGAATCGACTATCATATAAGTATATATCTCATCGCAAAATGTCACCCTCTTATTATACGCAGCACATATAAAAATAGCCATGCCGACAATCACTGTCAATATAAGTGATATATTTTTTTTTGCTTTTGCCATATCAATCCCCATTTCCAAGCTTATTTTTCACGCAATCCTGCTTTTGAGGCAAAAAAGCCGCCTATCTTTTTATTTATCCCCATACCTTAGACTTAACATTTTATCACATCACAAAGCTATTGAAAAGGAAAAGAAACAAAAAAGAAGCCATCCCGGATATTATTTCCTGAATGGCTTCTGAAAATATACATATGTGTAATATTAATATTTTGTGCTATTTTTTAAAGTGTTCGACAATCTTTAATACTAAAAGCTTGAACCTGTGCAGCGGATGGAAGCATATTATAGATATAACCACTATAACAGCGGGTGGCACAATGAATAATATTCTGAAAAGTGTCAACAAATCAACAATGTTCTCTACTGCTATCGCACTGTTTTCCCAATATGGATATGTAAGTGACTTAAATGACATTCCCTTATCTGTCCACTTAACAAGTCTTTTGACTGAATTTACAAATCCATATCTCTCTGAGTTGTCGACTATACGGATATCATCCTCATCGTAACCGCAGGACTTGAAAGCCTCCTTAAGCTGTTTGACCGCAAAGCCGGAAACAGGATTAGGAAATATAATCTCATAGCAGTCTGCCTTGCCACCTATCCTGCTGAATGGGAAGAATATTGTTCCGCTCTCAGCGCCGCCTGCCTTGGATTTGAATTCATCCATAGGCTTGACAACACCCTGCACAACATACTCTTTTCCATCATATTTCAATGTCATGCCGTCAACTTCTATTGCACCGAATATTTTCCATGCAGCCTCCTCATCAAGCACTACATGGTCATCCATGATACTGTCCTCGACCAGATAGCTTCCGCTTATCAGCTCATAGTTGTGGAAACGAAAGAAGTCTCCTCCCACGCCGTAAGCCGTACACGTCTGCGACTTCGAACGCTGTGATGATACACTCGCCTCCGTCTTAACGCTGTAGGATGACACATACAGTCTGGCATTGTCTGACGGAGCCTCAATTGCCTCCTTTATAAGAGCCTGATCAAGTGCGTACTCAAGCTGCCTGACATTATCCTGCTCAAGACCACTGCCTTCTGGAAGAAATACACTCACCATGGAATATCGTCCGTCAGGATCCCAGTACTTCGCCGAGTACTGCGTTGACTGTGTTCGTGCCACAGACCCTGATATGGCTGTCAGAATACCGAACACAAACAGGCCAGCCGCAATGATGACCAGAAGCACAAGCTGTTTTTTTGTCAATTTTACATTAGGCCTTGTCATCATATCCTCCCATTATTTAGGCAGACGCACTAAATCTCCTGCCGATACCGGCTTTGTCGCCGTTGTAATTACGCTCTCATAGCCCTGAAGACCACATGAAATAGCTGTGTTAGTGTCATCCGATGCAAGCTTTGTGACATCCACACGCGTAGCTGTGTATCTGTTTCCAAGAGGTGTGCTCTTAGATGTAATGACAAGTATATATGTACCGTTCTTATCCTCACGGATTGCAGTATTAGGCACTATCATGTCATAATTAGCTGACTTGTCTCCAACACTTACTGTTACAGACTGACCAACATTTATATCGGAACCTGTCACAGTAAATACTATGATTCTGTTTCCGGATGAAGGATTTGACGTATCATTCTTAATTGCTGATACTGTGAGCACCATATCGCTGTAATACCATGAATTTGATGCCTGACCAACATCTCCTACCTTAACTCTCGCTGCCTGTTCCTTAGTAACTGACATTTCAAGAGTGTAGTCCTTGCCGGAAAGCTGTATTGTTGCCATCGCTGATTCAGCTTCAACCTTCTCGCCCGCAACAACATTCACTGCCGTTATTGTTCCGCTTGCAGGAGCTTTAACCTCTGTACCTATAGCCTTCTTCTCAAGTGTCTCATATTTGCTCTTAGCATCATCAATCTGGTCTAAGAGATCCTGAAGCTGTCTCTGATACTTAATCTCATTGGATAGCTCATCGTAGCTTTCCTTTGCCTGAGTATATTCATTATTCGCAATGGCTCTCTGATATGCAAGCTCTGCCGACACTTCTGTAGGCTGCTTCTTCTTCTCTTCAATAGTCTTATTAATTGACGTTATCTGATTCTCATAAGCTTTAATATTGGCTGTAAGTGTCGCTGCATCTCCAATGGCATCTCTTTCATTTCCTAATGCCACCGCTTTATCTATAAGCTCCCACTTCTTAGTCTCATCATCTGTTATCTGTGCCGCTTCAGAAAGATAAGCATCTATCTTCGTCTGAAGCTCATTTACTTTATCAAGTGCATCCTTCGCAGCCTGAAGTGCTGTATTGGCAGCCTCTAACTGTGCCTCCTCAGCCTTAGTGTCAACAACTGTAGCTCCTGTAACACTTATCTGTGCATCTATAGCATCAAGCGCATCCTTCTTCTGCTTAAGTAACGCTGTACGCTGCTCTAAAAGTGCCGTCTTCTGTGCAAGGACATCCTCATCCTTGTTCTTTGCTGCTGTAATAACATCGCTGCTTACATGATTATCAATTATGACAGTATCGTACTGTTCAAGAAGTGTCTGATATGCCTTCTTCGCCTCAGCAGCTTCAGTACTATCACCTTCCTCAAGCACAAATAATACATCACCTTTAGCTACAGTGTCGCCCTTCTTAACCTTGACACTCTCAACCTTACGTCCCTCTGAAATTGTTACATTATACGGATCAACCGACTGAATAGTACCTGTACCACGAATTGCTGTAGATATGCTTCCGTTAGTTATGTATGTGCTTGACACTTCTGCAAGCGAATAATTCATTATTGTATTCGAAAAAAATGTCAGCAACAGCAATACAACAAGAAATACTATCAGAATATTCTTAATCCAGTCTTTTCTGTTTCCTTCCAGCTTTTTCATCGCCTTAACCCTTTCTTACTATTTATTGTAACTCATAAATATTACCCTTTTATTCCGCCCTGATATGTGATTCCTTCAACCAGATACTCTTCACTATAGAGGAAAATCAACAGACCCGGAATCATATATATCGTGGCAACCGCAAATGCCAATCCAATCTCACCTTCATTTATCTTTGACAAAAATACCGATAAAGGATATTTCTCCGTATCCGTGAACAGAATAAGAGGCTGCTCAACCATGTTCCAATAATCGATAAATACAAGTATTGCACATGAATATATCGCTCCCTTACATATCGGCATTGCAATCTTAGTGAACATCTGCCACTCTCCGGCTCCGTCAATCTGTGCCGCCTCGAACAAAGCCTTAGGTATTCGCTTCATGTACTTTGTAAGCAGATATACCGAAAATGGTGAAAATATACCCGGAAGCCATATTGCCCAGTTCGTATTGAGTATATGGAACCAGTCAGCCACAAGATAATTCGGAACAAGTGTAACCTGATAAGGCATAAGCATCAATATTATATATCCAAAAAATACTATCCCCTTAAGCTTGCCATCCGTCCTTGCAAATCCATAGGATGCAAGACATGCTATTATAATCTGGAATACCGTTATAGGAACTACAAGTATTACCGAATTCCAGAACTTTAACAGGTATGACGGGCTTTTCAACAATACAGTAAAATACTGGCTGAAGCTTACCATATCAGGTATAAGCTTTATATTCACTTTCTTGGCTATGAATGCCTTGGCTCCGGAATCAGTTGTTGTAAATACCATTCCGTAATTAGAGCTTATCTCTGACTGTGACATAAAGGAATTGGCTATTGTAACCACTGTCGGAAACAGGAATATTATTGCAAAGCTTGCTGCAAATATAAAGCATATGGTTCTTATCACAAGACTCCTGCGTCTCTTATGATGAATACCATGAAGCGGTGCTTCATGCTTCTTTTTTTCCTTACCCATTATTCCTCCACATCCTTTCCAAAATGATTTTCTATAAGGAATAATGCTCCTATAAGTACAATCATAACAAGCGACATAAGTATCGCCGCTGCGGACAGCTTCTGATAATCAAGTGACTTGAACATATTGTTCATATAGTGCTGCAGCATATAAAGGCTTGTAACAGGGTGGTCTCCCGTAAGAAGGTATACTTCCCTGAATACCTTGAATGAACTTATAATAGACATGATTGTTACAAATAAAATTGTCGGTGACAGATATCTTATCTTAATCTTCCAGAATATCTGCCATGAATTGGCACTCTCAAGCTCAGCCACCTCTATGATATCCTGCGGTACATTTCCCAGCGCCGCCATAAAGAGTATCATATTGTATCCCAAGTTCTTCCACAGATACAGCGGAACTATCGCCACCATCGCATAATCTGATTTTAACCAGTCCACCGGAGCAATGCCGAATGTTGAAAGGAAATCATTCACTGCACCATTATAATGGAATAATACCTGCCAGATAAGAACAACCGATGCGATAGGAACCATCATCGGGCTTAAAAAGAATGTTCTGAACTGGCTCTTTCCCGGAATCTTTTGGTCAAGTACTATTGCAAGCAGCAATGATAGTACAACCGCAAGCGGAACTGCTATGCCTGTAAATACTGCTGTATTCTTTACTGCTCTTTTAAAGGAATTGTTCTTTACAAGCTTGACAAAATTATCAAACCATACCCACTCCTTCGTGACCGGGTTATCTACAAATGAATAGAAGATAACAACAAGAAAAGGAAGCAGGAAAAACAATGTAACACCTATAATACTTGGTGCAAGAAAAGGTGCCATCGTGTGCTGCCCAAGATTCCTCCTGCGCCTGCGCGCAGGAGTCCTTTTTTTCTCTTTTGGGAGCTTAGGCTCCCTTGATTTTTTCTTTATACTCATAATAATCCCCATTTCTGAGTAATTCTATTTCTCTCAGAAACAAATAACATGTATCCCAACATAACAATGGATATCGCTGTACATCTTATTATTTAACGGTTCTCATCTATATAGAGCTGTGCTCTTGACTGAATAATTCCCGCAATCTCCTGTGCGCTCTTCTCACCATTAAAGTAGTACTCAGCTTCCTCGCTGATAATATTGAGAAGATCCTGATCATAGGATGCTTCAGATGTTGCCCCATATACAATATCTCTTATTGTCTGTGCCTCTTCCTCTGTGAGCGCACCTATCTCAATCTCAGTGTCATCATACCACCATGTATTGACAACGCCATTCTCATCGGCATCCTTTGCATTCATCTCATCTGTAATCTTCTGCTCAAAGGCTTCCTTGCTCACAGGTAAATTCCAGTCTAACTTAGACTGTGCATCCGGAAGAAGGAAATTACGGATAAATGCCCATGCTCCATCCTTATTCTTAGACTTTGCCGGTATGCAGAATCTGTTAGTAAATCCTACTACAGAACCTGAACCGCTGTTCGTCGGATATCCGATGAAGTTAACAGGCTCTCCATAGAGCTTATTATACAGCTGAATTTCACTGAAATCTGACATATACAAACTAGTCAGGAGAACCTTTCCGCTCCTTAAAAGGCTTGGAAGGCTTACCTCATTCGTCGAATCGTAATCAATCTCTTTAGGAAATGTATTGCAAAGTTCAAGAAGTGATATGAAATCATCCGAATCAAACTTGCACTCACCTGTCTCACTATTATAAAAGCTGTCCATGCTGTACATCACCATTGATGTGAGTCCATCGCTCTTAGTTGTATATTGAAAAAGACTTGCATCAGGATGTTTCTTTGCCAGCTCCATAATGTCCTTGAATGTCCAGCTCTTTCCTGACCCTACATCTGAAACCCTGCCGACAATAGTCTGTATATTGAATGATTCTGCAACACTGTATAGTTTTCCATTTACCGATAAAATATCCAGGATATTAGGTATGAAATAATCCCTGCTAAGATCCGCATCCTTGTCAATCAGATCTGTAAGGTCTGCCAGTGCCCCCTTAGCAATGAGATTATTTACGTCCACATTGTTACTGTCTGCTATAAAGAAATCACCGGCTGTTCCTGCTGCAACATCAGCCTTAAACTGTGTCTGCGCTTCATCTACGTTAGAATAATCGTCATTTACATAAGTCTTTATGTTGATTCTGTACTCATCATTCGCCCTGTTGAACCTGATAACCTGCTCACGCATATTGTAGTTCATTGATAGCATCGCAAGTGTTATATTCTTCTTCTGCTTGACAGAACTTGCAGGTACCTTCTTGATTGTTGCAAGCTCGATTGTAGCCTGTGAGTCATCACCTGAATAGTCATATGTTGTTGACAAAGCTACAAACGAGCCATCCTCAAGTACAGCAAAGCCTGAAAGATTATTAGTATTGATATCACAGTCAACCCAGTCTAACACTTCCTCGGATGTCTGTGTATTCATATCATAGAGATAAAGCTTAGTTGAACCTGCCATATAGAGCCTGCCATCGCCTGCCGGGAATATGCTTGAAGAGCCTCCATCCATTGAAGGAACATTCTCAAGAGGAGCGCCGACTGCCTTAGCATCTAAATCAACATTAGCAACAGCCATTTCATACTTGTCATCATAGTACATTACAACAACCTGACCGTCGCTTGTGGCAATAACACCATTAATCCAGTTGTCAAAATCAATCTTGAACTTCTGTTTTCCATCAGGGTCAAGAACATACATTACATTGTCAAGTGTGATATAAATATTCCCCTCTGCATCACCTGTTGCATACTGAACATAAAAGTTACCACTGTCCTCCTCAACCTTCTTCTGAAGTTCATCAAGTGATATTGCTGACTGTATGTTAAAATCCGAATCAAGTATGGCAATATCATATGATGATTCAGTCTCATACGCACCGCTGTCAATCTCTTCCTGTGACGGCTGGATGTAATGGTATCTTACAGCCATATATCCATCCTTATAGCTGCTGATAGTCTGCAATGAAACATTCTCGTTCTCATCCTTCTTATCGCTGTCAACAACCATATCCTTGCTGTTAGTCTCCCCTGTAGCAGCATCAATCGTTATAAGCTTCTGTGACATCTCATAAGTCACATTATCATACACCTGACCGATAACCTGTATCTTATTTCCATCGGACAATACATTACTTACATACTCAATATCCGATGATATCTCTGAAAAAACAGGTGAATATACATCTCCGGTAGGCACCTCTTCACTGGTTGTCTTATTACAGCCTGCTACGCCAAAGCACATCACCGCTGCCATAAGCGAAACTGCCACTTTCTTAAAATTCTTCATCCTCTTCATAATCAACCTCTCTTCCATGCTGCATTTTATCTCATTATTATTCCGCAGCACCCATAATAATGTGTGCGACTGGTGCATCTCCCTTACACCGGTCATTTTATAAATAAACACTCCCTCGCGTATTATCTGTCATAGTACGCCGACATAGCTATGATATCATAGTGATTCCTGTTCGTCAATACTTTGAAATATTACATTTTTGTAACAAAATGCAGTACAAGCACACTTCCTGCTATTCCTGCTGCCATCGAAAACAATGCTCCCGCAACCGTCCATCCGGTCTTTGTCACTTTCACTGACATATAATAAATGCTTATGGTATACATAAGCGTCTCCGTACTCGACAAGATAAGCGCCGCCAGCAGTCCTTCATATGAATCTACGCCACAGCTCTTAAATATATCTAGCATAAGCCCTGTAGCAGCCGAGGATGAAAAAATCTTAATGACAGCCACAGGCACGACCTGCGCGGGAAATCCGATATACTGCGTTCCTCTCCCTACAATATTGCAAAATGCTTCTATGGCACCGGATGCCCTGAGTACACCAACGCCCACAAGAAGTCCTATAAGTGTCGGCAGAAGTTCTGCCGCTATCCTTAAGCCCTTAAATGCTCCCTTCGTGAAGTGCTCATACACCTTATCCCCTGACATCACAGCCCACAATACAACCACAAAAATTATAATAGGTATAATTCCCTGTGTAACAACTCCTGCCATATATCCACCTTGAAAACATCAATCTCTACAACTATATTCCGGCACAGCTTGACTTATTGTAACAACTTGATTCCCACACGGACTCAATTAATCCTCATAATGATGGACAATAAGTTAAAATTAAATTCCTGTAATTGCCTATTTACATATTCGAACATATGTGCTATTATACTGTCAAACAAATGTTCGAATATCAAGGAGATTATATCTAATATGCTGATAAAAGAAGATATGGATATCAAGGAAAAATTAAGAATATTATCAGATGCTGCCAAATACGATGCAGCCTGCACATCGAGCGGCTCTAACAGAAATAATAACGGCTCAGGCACCGGCAATACAGTAAGCTCTGGTATATGTCACAGCTTTGCCGCCGACGGCAGATGCATCTCACTGCTTAAGATACTATTTACCAACGAATGTATCTTTGACTGCCGTTACTGCATGAACCGCCGTTCTAATGATGTTCTCCGCACATCGTTCACACCCGAAGAGGTATGTACTCTGACAATGGAATTTTATAGGCGTAATTATATAGAAGGTCTTTTCTTAAGCTCAGGAATTATTATCTCTCCGACTCATACTATGCAGCTTCTCTTAGAGACTATTAAGATGCTAAGGCTTGTCTATCATTTTAGCGGTTATATCCATGTCAAGTGAATTCCCGGTGCAGACCCATCCGTTATAGAGGAAACCGGATGGTATGCTGACCGTATGAGCGTGAATTTAGAACTTGCCACTGCCGATGCTCTCAAGACAGTGGCTCCTAATAAATCACGCAAGAACATCCTGACTCCCATGAAGCAGATTCAGCTTGGCATCAGAAGGAATGAGCAGCTTCTTTCCGACTACCACTCATCATACCATTCATCCCATGTCGGAAGCATTATAAACAGACCTGTTGACACTTATTCCTGTTCACAGCCTTCTATCCATAATAACACTAATTATATATCACCCTACGCTGGATCAGTTAGTTCATACGCATCAGACAGCCATTTTTTGTCAACTGTCAGGCGACAGATATTCGACCCGCGAAGCGGCCCTAAGGCTTATGTTCCTGCCGGTCAGAGCACACAGATAATAATAGGTGCCGCGCCCGAATCTGACTACCAGCTTGTCACTATTGCAGAAGCTCTTTATAAGAACTACAACCTTAAGAGAGTATTTTATTCCGCCTTTGTCAATGTCAACAATGACAGTTCTCTGCCTTCAACACAGGATGGGCCTCCTCTTCTCAGAGAACATCGTCTTTATCAGGCTGACTGGCTCTTGCGCTTCTATGGCTTTAGTGCAGGTGAACTGCTGTCCGAAGCGCATCCTAATTTCAATACGTTTATTGACCCTAAGTGTGACTGGGCATTGCAGCACCTTGGAGATTTCCCGGTTGAAATCAATACCGCCACAAAAGCAAAGCTCCTTCGCATCCCCGGTGTCGGCCCACGCTCTGCAGAACGCATACTCAAAGCAAGACGCTATGCCCGCCTGAGCTTTGATGACATCTCACGCATGGGTGTAGTTATGAAGCGCGCCCGCTATTTTATAACCTGTGATGGCAAGACTGACGAACTGTTTTGTCATGATGAGGACTATATTGTGTCACAGCTTATTGGCGCTGAGCGCCGCCATGCCATGCAGATATCTCAGAATGGCTTATACAGACAGCTTTCGCTATTTGACGATAATAATGAGAACTTTTCTCCGCTTGTCATTCCTCAATAATTGCAAGTGCCGGATAGATATATTGATGCTTTTGCTATTGCCCAGCTTAGTATTCTTACACATTTACAAGATAAGCACCCATATTCAGCTCTTGAATTATTTTTTATGCATATATAATTAATGCAATCTGCTTATGAGCGATAGCGGATTACATTTATATGATAAATTACTCTCATGAATTTTCATCACCATTTAACCTATAAATCGCTCGGAAATGAGGTTTTTATGATTTTTTGTTGTTGTGACGGCAGTGTAGATGGAATTTTCACCGCAATATATCGTGCCTGGGAATTCGGAACCTCACGCACATGCATATCTGTTACTGATGGAGAAGATATGGAACTGTTTTCAGAATACAGATTTTTTGAAACTGACAGTGAACTTGCCGCCAAGGTAGCTGCAAGTATAAGAAATAAGCTTTCACCGGATATATACACACAGGTGTATCATGCAGCTCTTTCAAGCGACAAGGACAGAGGAAATGTAATATATCATTTTTTAATAGACGCTTTCAAGGTTGGTAGCAGCATTGTCAACCATATGACGAATCCATATGTCATGCGTATATTCGAGCTTGAACGCAATGTGCGCCGTGAAGCACATAACTATCTTGGTTTTCTTCGTTTCGGACAATACTGTGATACTCATGGCAGCTTCATGCTTGCACGTTTTGCGCCTGACAATGATATTCTGGATTTGGTATCACACCACTTTGCTGACCGTCTATACAATGAGAACTGGCTTATAGCCGACACTTTACGTCTGCAATGTTCAATACACAATGCCGGAAGCCGCGAATATATATTTTCACAGATAAGCACCGATTATCTTGACAGCCTTGTCGATGCCACATGCGAGCATACTGCCGGTGCCTCTGTGGACAGCAATGAAGCCCTTGAAGCTTTATTTGAGATTTTCCGCACATCTGTATCGATAGAGGCAAGGCACAATATCAAGCTTCAACAGCAGCTCATGCCACTCAGATACCGCACTTATATGAACACTTACACCGATAATACAGGTAGCAATTAACCTCCCGCTTCCCTATGCACTCCTGCATTTACACATTATTTTGCAGAATATAACTGCTGCAACAGTGCTTATGCTTGTGGCTATAAGTGCCGGAATGACTATCTTTGCAGGTTCTACCGATCCATATGCCCTGCGATATGCAATGATATTCACCGGAATCAACTGTAATGATGACATATTCATTACGAGAAATGTACACATCTCATCCGATGCCGTATCGACATTAATCTGACTGTCACTGCATTTAAGCCTGTTAAGCTCCTCCATAGCCATAAGTCCCGGTCCTGTGGCACTCCATCCTGTTCCAAGCATATTCATAATGAAATTCAGGGTTATATATTCCACAGCTTTTTCCCCTTTTTCCCTACGAAGTCCCGGAAAAAGCCACAGCACAACCGGTCTTAACCCCTTAGACAGAAGTTTTACAATACCTGCATTGTCAGCAATCTCCATCAGACCGCACCACAGAGCCACTACTCCCGCCATAGATATAACAAGCTCTACTGCCTGAACAGAGCTGTCAAGCACCGCTGTCGATACCTCCGAAATATTACCAGACCACGCACCGTATATTATTCCGACCAAAAGCATAAATGCCCAGATATAATTAAGCATACTGTTTTATACCTCAATAGGGTTAGGATGTCAAAACATGCCTGTTTAGTCTGCGCATATAACTTGTTATACACAGTTAAATAGCATATTATGACACCCTAGTCTTAATAGGAACGCTCCTCAACTATTCTTAAACATCCGTAACCATTCCGGATTAAGACTAAACATTTTTTTACTCAATTATATTCCGGGCATTTATATTTTATGATACCAGAATCACAATGTCATAAATCCAACGCAGGTGTGCTTGCGGATGAATTTATGATATCAATGTCTCTTTCTATACTTGTCTCCAAGATTTACTATTGTTCCGTCAGCTTCCTTTACGTCAATCTTATCGAGCTGTTTACGGAAATTGGCTCTGAAGTTGGCTATATATTTTCCTCTGAGCTCTGTCTGCTCCATAGCCTCCTCCTCAGTCAGACCCTCTTTTTTTGACTTGTGTGCGAGCTCATTTATTCTCGCAATCATAGCATCAAGTTCCTGCTCTGTCATGTATATCCTCTTTTCTATTACTATTACTTCATGTAATTGCGAAATTACATATACTGAATCCCGGACGTTATGCAATTTAATATTTAGCAGCAACTATCCTAATTCAGATAATCGTCCGTCTATATCTCAGCCGACACAATTAATTCCATGTCTCCGGCAAGTTCAATACTGTCACACGCCTTGGCAATTATAAAATGGTCACCTTTTTTTATTGAAGTGCCGTTGATGCTGCCGCTTCCGGCTACAACACTTACCAGAAGATAATCCGCATTGAAGTCTTTCTCTTTTGACAATGCCAGTGTGGAATCATCATTAGCATTTACAACAAGCTTCCATACCCTGTAATATGCACTCTTCTCCATGAGAACAGGCTTATTCTTCTTGACAACCGCAAAATTATGGATACTGTCCTGTGCCGCAGATGCAGGGGCATTTATCACATCAATCGACTTCTCAACATGAAGCTCTCTCTTCTTTCCGTTAGAAAGACGGTCATAGTCATATACACGGTATGTAATGTCACTGTTCTGCTGTGTCTCAAGAAGCATCACGCCTGCTTTTATGGCATGAACCGTTCCCGGTACAATAGAGACAAAATCGCCCTTATGTACAGGCACTTCACGAATGAATTCATTCCATCTTCCTTCATGAATCATTCTTGCACACTCTTCCTTGTCCTTGGCATTATGCCCAACAACCAATGTTGCATTCTCAGGACAGTCGAGTATGTACCAGCATTCAGTTTTACCTAACGAGCCATTTTCGTTAAGCTTAGCATAATCATCCGATGGATGTACCTGAATGCTTAAGTCAGCTTTTGCATCAATTATCTTAGTGAGAAGCGGAAATACTCCGGACACTTTGTCCTTTCCGAACACCTCAGGGTGCTCACTCCAAAGCTTAGACAGCTTCATCCCTGAATACTCACCATTTTTAACAGTGCAGTCGCCATTAGGATGAGCACTGATTCCCCAGCACTCACCCGTATCATCGCCCGGAATATCATATCCGAATTCCGTGGCAAGACGATTGCCACCCCATATCATTTCTTTAAAAACAGGCTCCAAAAAAATCAACCCATTACTGCTCATAACCGTTCCCCTTAATATTTTTATAAAGTCTCTGCCAAAATCAGAAGCACTGCCATTTTCATGCAGGAATGCTGCAACAGCTCTCTGATTCTAATTGCATTATATAGTTACGGATATCTGCAAAATATCGGTGTATCCGTATTAATGTCTGTAGTAATTTATGAGGCATCCGTCCAATATTATCTGTCTTTCATCGTCTGTCAGTTCGCCTATCTTTAATGTGAACTCATTAAGCTTATCCTTCACAACGTATGCCTTGACTTCGGATACTTTATCTCTTATCGCTGCTGCCGCACCCGGAATGAATATGAAATCACCATTCTTAAACGGAAGCTCTCCTTCATCAATTATAAATGGGATGAGTCCCCAGTTGATAAGATTGGAGCGATATCTCTTAGTTGCATACTCATTTGCAATGTTAGCAAGACCGCCAAGCACTCTCTGACAGGAAGCTGCCTGCTCGCGCGCCGAACCGTCACCCGGCTTAACAGCAAATATTGTGCTTCCGATTTCGGTGTCCGAAACCTTAAGCTCAGGATATGCTTCCTTAATCACTGTAAATGCACGCTTCACTTCATCGTTGCTCTCCATAGGACATGCACCGCTTCTTCTTACCTCCTCGGCTGCCCTCATCTCCTTGGCAAGTCCGACATAAGCCGGATCCTTTCTTGAAAGTGTGAACTCTGCAAGTCCAAGAGGATTCGAACGATATGATGATGTCTCTCCGGAAGGAATAAGTTCATCCGTTGTCGTTACAGGATCATGAATCTCTGATACGACCTTGAGAAGAATATTATCGGTGAGTGCAACCTGCTCCGGCCAATCCTTAATATTCGGCCCGAACTTAATCTCAACAGACGGGTCTGCAACTCCCTTGCTGTCAAACACTCTATTCTCATATATTGTCTTATCAAAATGGTATGTAGGATTTGTAAATTCCACATCAACATCCGTAGCTGCTGTAAGATATCCCTTGTTAGCCGCTGTCGCTGCTATAGAACGAGCATCCATAAGTGCAACTGAGGCAATCTGACCATTCTGTAACTTAGAACCCTCTCTATTAGGGAAGTTACGTGTTGAATGACGAATACTGAATGCATTGTTAGCAGGCGTATCCCCGGCACCAAAGCAAGGTCCGCAGAATGCTGTCTTTACTATAGCTCCTGTCGTCATGAGGTCTGCAAGTCTGCCATTTCTTGCAAGCTCAGCATATATAGGAGTACTTGCAGGATATACGCTCAACGTAAATTCATCAGCACCAATGCTCTTGCCCTTCAAAATATCTGCCGCAGCACAGATATTCTCAAAGCCGCCTCCTGCGCAGCCTGCTATAATTCCCTGCTCAACATAGAGCTTTCCATTTCTCACTTTGTCCTTTAATGTAAACGGAACCTTGTTGTCAAGGCTTACCACTGCACGCTTCTCAACATCGTCAAGAATGTCCATAAGATTTGCACTTAGTTCTTCAATAGTATATACATTGCTAGGGTGGAAAGGCATTGCAATCATAGGCTTAATTGTACTCAAATCGACATACACAACACCATCATAGTATGCGATATCGCCCGGATTAAGCTCGCTGTAGCACTCGCCACGTCCATGCACCTCATAGAACTCTTTTACCTTCTCATCAGTTCTCCATATAGATGAAAGACATGTTGTCTCAGTTGTCATTACATCAATGCCTATTCTGAAATCGGCACTCAGATTAGATACCCCCGGTCCAACGAACTCCATAACCTTATTCTTTACATATCCGTTGCCAAACACTGCTCCGATAATTGCAAGTGCAACATCCTGAGGGCCAACTCCCTTCATCGGCTCGCCCGTCAGATAAATTGCAACCACTCCCGGCATTGCAACATCATATGTCTTATTGAGAAGCTGCTTGGCAAGCTCACCGCCTCCCTCTCCTATAGCCATTGTGCCAAGCGCGCCATAACGTGTATGTGAATCAGAACCAAGAATCATGGCTCCGCACTCAGCTAACATTTCTCTTGCAAACTGATGGATAACTGCCTGATGAGGAGGTACATACACACCACCATACTTTTTTGCGCAGCTAAGTCCAAACATATGGTCGTCCTCATTTATAGTACCACCCACCGCACAAAGGCTGTTATGACAGTTGGTAAGTACATATGGCATAGGAAACTTTTCAAGACCTGAAGCCCTTGCCGTCTGTATGATTCCGACAAAAGTAATATCATGTGATGTAAGCTTGTCAAATCTGATTTTAAGCTTGTCCATGTTATCGGAAGTATTATGCTTTTCTAAAATCGAATAAGCCATCGTCTCCTTCGATGCATCCTCTTTTGATACATTGCGGCCTGTCTTAGACTTGATGACAGCCGCTGCATCAGGTCCGTCCTCAACAACCTCATTTCCGTTTAAAATCCATGCTCCGGCAGTGCCTAACTTAATCATACACATCCTCTTCCCGCGCTGACAACGCATTTTATCTTAATAATGTCAAGTTCAAAAGCTTTGACTCAACTTGATATCTGCGGCTTATTCCGCATCATAACCGCTAAAACCTGCTGCTATTCTTCCTGTGCACACTCGGCAATCATCTCATCTGTCCAGCGAAGAATATCATTGTACACTTCTTCTTTGCCAAACTCATTGAGTATCTCATGCCTCATCTGCGGATATATCTTCACCTGAAGCTTCTCAATTCCAGCCTGCTTGTACTGCTCATAGGTCTTCATAACACCAACTCCATACTGCCCAACCGGATCCTCTGCACCTGAAAGTATATATATAGGCAGCTCTTTGGGAACATTGTTGGCAGTCCTGTCATCACAGTCCTCACGAACCAGCGTCAATAGTGCCTTGAAACCATCAACCGTAAAAATAAAGTCACACAGCGGGTCATTTTTAAAGTCATCTACAACTTTATCATCCCTGCACATCCAGTCGCTCTCCGTACGAGGATTATCAATTCTTGCACAGTACTTTCCAAAACCGAGCTCTGTAAGGAAATCACTTCTGTGCCGCTCGCCTCTTAGCTTACCGACAATACCTGCAACAGTAAGCCCGGCTCCTGTCTCAGCAGGTGTCTGAAATCCTGTTCCAAGTATAAGACATGCATCAATATCATCACCATATATCGATATGAATCTTCTCGTGATATAGCTTCCCATGCTATGTCCAAGCATAATATATGGCACAACAGGATAAAGCTCCTTCATATGCTTCTGAAGTCTGTGCTCATCCTTGACAAGAAGGTGCGCTCCATCTTTACCTATATAACCGAAATCCGAAGGGGACGCTGCCGTCTTTCCATGTCCAAGGTGGTCATCACCCACCACCAGATATCCGTTATCAGCCATGAAACGTGCGAAATCATCGTATCTCTCAACGCGCTCTGCCATACCATGTACGATATGAAGTACAGCTTTGACAACGCCATCCTCCGGTGACCACTCAACCGTATGAACACAGTTAACGCCATCACATGATTTAAAATAAAATTCTCTCTTATTTGCCATTCTTCCACTCCCTTCTGTCTTTATTTTTCGGGCTGCTGCGTAACTATATTATCTCTTAATCTCATATTCCTGTCTCATGAGATTATAGATTGACTTCTTGTCATCGATAATATTGAAATCACCATGAATTGTATGCTTGATTACTGATGTAGCGACAGCGAAATCGACAACATCCTTCGGCTCCATTTTTTCCATAAGTGCATATATAAGACCACTTGCAAATGCATCTCCGCCGCCGACACGGTCAAGAATATTGAATCTGAAAGTCTTGCTCTCATAAGTCTCACCGTCATACCATAAATATGCCTTCAGTGAGTTCTCACTTCCTGTATGAACATAACGTACATGGCGTGCTATAGCCATAAAATCATATCTTGCGTGAAGCTCCTTAAATATCTTGTCCTGCTCCTTAAATGAAGGCTGCATGCTCATTCCATCCTTCATATCCTTTCCATCCGGTCCGACAAGATTAAGCGGCTCTATTCCGATAAGCACATCTACATAAGGAAGATAGCTTGTTATGCAGTCTCTCGCTTCCTGCCAGCCCCAGAGAGCGCTTCTGTAATTTCCGTCAAAGCTTACAATCATATCAAGCTCTTTTGCCGCCTGTAATGCCATCATAATCATATCACGGCAGTTAGCTGAGAGTGCAGGAGTAATTCCGCTAAGATGCAGCCAGTCAAAATCCTTAAGCAGTTCCTTAAAATCTATCTGTGAGTAATCATATGCCGCAAAAGATGAATTAGCTCTGTCATATATTACCTTAGATGAGCGCACTGCATAACCTTCCTCAAGGTAATATATTCCGAGACGGTTCCCCGCATAAATTGCTTTTGACATATGTACATCATTCGAGCGCAGGAAACGTATCGCAGACTTACCTACCGAATTAGGAGGAACAACAGTAAAAAGTGTACTGTCAACTCCCATATTCGCAAGACCTGCTGCCACGTTCGCCTCAGCGCCTCCGTAATTGATTGTATATGAATTTGCCATACGAATCTTTTCAAAATTAGGAGGTGACAGACGAAGAAGCACTTCTCCTATTGTAATAAACTTAATATCCTTGATATCTTTTAAGATTTTTTTTGCCATTAATCGAACCTCCGATTTAAAATTATTGACATTACTGCTGAATTTATCCACATTATTTCCAGTTATCGTTGACATCCCCGATACGGTGTTCAATATCATAATAAGGCTTATGCCAGCCGACATACTTGTATGCCGGACGAATAATCTTACCTTTATTTACAAGCTCCTCAAGACGATGCGCACTCCAGCCTGATATACGCGAAATTGCAAATATAGGTGTGAACAGTTCCTCCGGTATTCCAAGCATAGTATATACAAATCCACTATAAAAATCCACATTAGCACAAATTGGCTTGAACAGTCTCCTTCTCTGGGCTATCAGATTTCCGGCTATACGCTCAATGCGGTCTAAAAGCTCGAATTCCTTTGTAAGTCCCTTCTCCTCCGAAAGACTCCTGGCATATTTTTTCAATATAACCTCTCTAGGGTCTGACAATGTGTAAACCGCATGTCCCATACCATATATAAGACCTGCGCCATCAAATGCCTGCTTATCGAGAATCTTAGCAAGATAATCCTCTATCTCTTTCTCATCTTCCCAGTTTTTCACATTTTCCTTGATATTCTCAATCATGTGCGTAACTTTAAGGTTCGCACCACCATGTCTTGGTCCCTTTAACGATGCTATGGAAGCTGCAATGGCTGAATAGGTATCTGTTCCAGATGAAGTGACAACATGTGTTGTAAAAGTGGAGTTATTACCTCCTCCATGCTCAGCGTGAAGCACAAGCGCTACATCGAGAACTCTTGCCTCAAGCTCTGTATATTTGCCGTCCGGTCTTAACATACGAAGAATGTTCTCAGCCGTAGAGCAGTTCTTGTCAGGGTTGCGGATTAAAAGAACGTCATCCATCTTGAAATGACGATACGAATGATATGCATAAACTGAAATTATAGGCATCTTGCCTATAAGCTGCAAAGACTGGCGCAGCACATTAGCCGGAGAAATATCCTCAGGATTATCATCATAAGAATATAATGTGACAATACTCTTTAAAAGAGCATTCATGATATTGGCACTCGGTGCCTTCATAATAACATCGCGCACAAAATGTCCCGAAAGCTCCTGAAGCTCGGACAAAATACCAATAAATCTCTCAAGCTGCTCTTCTGTAGGCAGCTCACCAAACAGCAGCAGATAAGTAGTCTCCTCAAAAGCATATCTTCTGCCGTTAAGACCCTCTATCAAATCTGCCACATTATAGCCCTGGTAATATAATTCACCATCTATCGGTGTCTTTACACCATCTATCGACTTATATGAGACGACATCCGATATCTCTGTAAGACCTGTAAGAACACCCTTACCATTAGCATCTCGAAGTCCTCTCTTTACATCATATTCCTCGTACAGATCAAGATTGATTGCACCGGAGGTCATACAATATTTTACCAGCTCCTCAAATTCTGCATTATGCTTCTCATCAAGAGCCATCATTTCATGATTATTCATGGTATTGCCCCCTTCGAACTTTAATACTTTAAAGATTACAACAATTTTGTTAAAAAAGCAATCATTACTTGTTATTGCTTGAACTGACGACTTTAATTTGATATAATGATGTGATATCAGAGCCAAAAGTTCAAAAAGCCGTTCATGCCTGCATGATAATGCTTTTTAATCACGGCTGTGCCAGACATGAGGATGCAGTAATTTATGCAGCAGATTAACCGAATCCGATTGTTTTTGGATTGCGATATCACATTGCTATTGGGCAATTCGCATTATATCGCTTATTTTTTAATTGAAAGGATTTTATTAAATCATGAATATTATTTTGTTATCAGGTGGTTCAGGCCAGCGTCTATGGCCACTCTCAAATACTGTCCGTTCCAAGCAGTTCATACCGCTTCTGACCAATGAAAACGGTGAGCAGGAGTCCATGGTTCAGCGAGTATACCGTCAGATTACGACTGTAGAACCGGACACTAACGTAGTAATAGCAACAGGAAAACGTCAGGTCGGAACGATAAAGCACCAGCTTGGCAATAAAGTTTCCATATGTATCGAGCCTTGCAGAAGGGATACATTCCCGGCAATAGCACTTGCAAGTGCATTTTTGGCAAGCGTTAAAAACGTTGACCCGGACGAACCTGTTGTGGTATGTCCTGTCGACCCTTATGTAAATCTTGATTACTTTGAAGCTGTCAAAAAGCTCTCAGCTCTTGCCGCCACAGGAGAGTCAAATCTGTCTCTTCTTGGAATAGCTCCTACATTTCCAAGCTCCAGCTACGGCTATATAATGCCTGAAAGCAAGGATACAGTAAGCCGTGTAAGCCGCTTTATAGAAAAGCCTGATGAAGCTGCCGCTGCTGAGTACATTGAGCAGGGCGCACTCTGGAACGGCGGTGTATTCGCATACAAGCTTTCATATCTTCTTGATATCTCAAGAAAAATGCTCGGAAGTGCCGATTATCAGACACTCTATGACAATTATGAGGAGCTTACTAAGATAAGCTTCGACTACGCTGTTGTTGAAAAGGAAAAGAATATACAGTGCCTGCGTTTTTCCGGCGAATGGAGAGATGTCGGCTCATGGGATGCATTTACTGACGTTATGGACAGCGCTGCAATAGGAAATGTCCAGATGGCAGACTGTACTGACACCAATGTCATAAACCAGCTTGACCTTCCTGTTATCTGTGTCGGTCTTAAAGACATTGTCGTATCTGTCGGCTGCGATGGTGTTCTTGTGTCCGACAAGTCAAAGAGCAGCACAATCAAGCCTTATGTTGACAAGCTTGACCCTATGGCGCGTTTTGAGGAGAAGGCATGGGGCAGCTTCACAATTCTCGATATACAGCCGGAATCACTCACAATCAAGATTATCCTTCGTCCGGGCAATGAACTGAAATATCACAGCCATGAACACAGAGACGAAGTTTGGACTGTACTGTCCGGAACAGGCTACGCTATCGTTGACGATGTCCGCCGCGAAGTAAAAGCCGGTGATGTTATCACACTTCCTGTCGGATGCCGCCATACAATCCATGCAAAGAGCGAATTGCAGGTAATCGAGGTTCAGACCGGTGCAATACTTGACGCTGATGACAAAATCAAATATTAATATCCGCAAGTCAGCAGTATATGCAGAAAGGCACTTATAATGGCACCTATTTTATATATTGTTATTCCATGTTATAACGAAGAATCTGTTCTTCCGATAACTTCAGGAATGTTTCTCGATAAACTTAATAGTCTTATCTGGACAGATAAAATAGCCACTGAAAGCCGTATTTTATTTGTCAATGATGGTTCATCGGACAATACGTGGAATATTATTTCCAATCTATGTGACAAGGACGAACACTTTTGTTCGCTCTGCCTGTCACGTAATTTCGGGCATCAGTCCGCACTGCTTGCGGGTCTCATGGAAGCAAAAGAGCATGCCGACATCACAATAAGCATTGACTGTGACGGTCAGGATGACATTGATGCTATGGATAACATGGTCGCAGCTTACTTAAACGGCGCAGATGTCGTGTATGGTGTGCGCTCAGACAGACACACGGACAGCTTCTTTAAACGCAGCAGTGCCATTTTCTTTTACAAACTGATGAATAAGCTCGGCTGCAACACAGTCTATAATCATGCTGATTACAGACTCTTAGACCGCCGCTTTTTAAATGAGCTTTCCAATTATGAAGAGACAAATCTGTTCCTGCGCGGTCTTATTCCGATGGTCGGATTTAACAGCACATGCGTATATTATGAGCGTCATGCACGAATTTCAGGAAAAAGCCATTACCCTCTTTCAAAGATGATTAATTTTGCGATTGACGGAATAACAAGTCTCAGTGTGAAGCCTATCCGCCTGATTACAGGCTTCGGAGTCATTGTATCACTTCTAGGCTTTATCGGTATTATATGGGCAATTATAATGTTCCTTGCCGGAAATACTGTAGCCGGCTGGTCAAGTATGGTATGCATGATATGCTTTATCGGCGGTATTCAACTGTTAAGCCTCGGTGTAATCGGTGAGTATGTCGGCAAAATGTATTTAGAGACAAAGAAACGTCCACGCTATATTATTAAGGATAAAAAAGGTTCCGCTTTTAAATAACAGTAACTATGCAGAGCCAACTGACATATTATCAAAACCGCAAATTGACATGTGTTTTTGGCTGCATGGCTGCTTTCGCAAGCGCTTTTGACCAGAATATTTATCAAAGATATTCGCAATCAGCTTTCGTTTCCTGCCTATATAAATGCGTAGGACAGAATGATTTTATAATATACATTCTGTCCCACGCATTTGTTTTACATAAAATTTTCTATTTTCCAGAGCACATTGACAAGCTCTTTGTTGACGCTCTCCATTATCCTCTTTGTATCAATATAAAATTCCTTATCACTGCAATAATTATTTAAAACCTTGGTGTACGCCTGTGCAAGCTTGTGCATATCATAGCGAAAATCCTGTGAAAAATATCTTGAAAAAACGCAGTCCCACTCTTGTGTAATTACTCTGTCAAAATCAGCTATGCTCATCATAATAACCGTATTATCAAAAACCGCATATTCACTATTCTTCACCTTATCCGTCTCACTGCATTCTTCGGTATTGTCACATACTCTTCCATTCTCCTTATACCACATTGCACTATATGCGCCTGACATGAGTCCGTTCACAACCCGTCTTGCCGTATTTTCGATTCTGTGAAGCTCAGGAAACAATATCATATTCAGCATGTCGCCGTATGCATCCACAACCTTTACCAATACTCTCCAGTCTTTTTTAATGCATTCCTCCACAACCTGTGTAAGCCTTGTAAAATACTCATCCTCTATACTTATAATATATGTCTGTGAAGTTATATTGATTCTAAGCTCCGTTCCTGTGCTTTTCTCAAAAAAATCCATATTTATATACCATGTATACGATATTCCGCATATCGAATTACTGTATACTATCTCATATGATATTCTTCTTCCCTCCGAATATGAGAGCGGTGCAACCTTCTTAGTATATGCAGGCTCGGACAGCATGTTATCCACCATGCCTTTTTCCTGAATACATTTGCTTACTTTATCAACATATTCTGTATAGCCATCAATTTCCGTTCTGCACTGTGATGCTATATATCTAACCAGACTACTTTCCATACATAATATCTCCAACAATATAAATACTTCATCATGGTATTATCCCATATCCTGATACAAAAGTAACCTGCCAGAGTTGTCAAATTTCATTTTTGACAACTCTGGCAGGTCACAGCAGCCAATAATACATTTATAATCTAATAATGTTCGGGGAGGGAATTTTTTAAAGGTGCTCACCTTATTTTACCGATATCCTTCCCCGTAACTTCAAAGCATTATGTATTATGGGAGGTTAGATTTTATGAAGAAAAATTTATTATCAAAGCTCTGTTCATCACTTGCTGTACTTACAGCATGCCTTACACTTTTTACAGTTGTACTTCCTTTCGGAACAATCACTTTCGGCAGTGAATCCGGTGTAAGCTATGATTCACAGGTAAGCACAGCTAGTGCTCCTGATGACGATCCTGATTATATAAACTATAGATAATTATTTCTTTTGAATGATATTGCCAATTATCTTATATTTTTTCTCATATTTGGCAATATCATTCAATATAAGACATTCCTTCAACTCTACATTCTCATCTATACTATTCTTAGCGGCTACCTCGCTGCTTTGTTTCTGTAAATTATTCCATGACAAACAGTGAATAACTCTGGAAACTACAGTGAGTCTTCTGTTACGCATAGTATTTACCAATATAATTTTTTCAATCTCATCTGCTTCATCATACATCCCGCAATCACCACAATAGCTTGCCACAGACTGCATTACAAACTCATACATGCTCAAGAAATTACATATCATGTCGCTGCTGCTCTTATAGAGACTACGCAGAGCATTATAGCATTCACCAACCTCCTTGATGTCAGAAGACTTGGTTATCAATATATTATTGATGCATGATATCTCTTCGTTACTCATATACTTTTCGATATCTGATACTGCCACTTTGTATGGAAGCGTGCATTCTAACGCTTCTTTTACATACCTGACAAATTCTGCATCCGATATCTTCTTTGCCATTCTCATATTGCATGCTTTAATTCTCAGAATAATCTGCCGATTCTGAGGTATGTCAAAATCCACGTACTCACTGAGAGCTTCTAAAAGTTCATCCACCTTATCCGAATTGCCGTCATTGAGCTATATCCTTATCAGAGCCAATGTTTCCTGCGCTCTTATATCTGAGCTTGTAAGCTCCGTTCTGCTGAATTCACATGACAGACCAAGCCTTTCAAAAAGCTTATGTACTGTCGCCGCCTGTGGCTTCACAAGCTTTCTCTCTATTCTGCTTATCGTCCTCTCAGAGCAGATGCCGCTACATAATTTTCCCATGCTTATATTAAGCATATTTCTGCGGATTCTTATCACATCCTCTATGCAATATACATCTCTATCCGCATAAATATAGCTATATTCAAATGTATCACACCTTGTCCCACTCATCATATACATTCTTTCCAAGACAATGTGTGCATACCTGCACCAGATATATTGTTCTCTCAAGGAATGTTTGTCCGTATTGCCATAGCTGCTCATATAATCACAGTCTATTATCCTGTCATTTTCAAGACTGTGCGCCTCTAAGTCCCACTGCTTGGCGGCATCTTTTTCGCACATTGATATAAGTTTCATTTTTATGTCAAGAAGCTCATACAGATAAAAGCTCCTGAGTGAATCTCTCAGATATTCTATCGCTTTGGTAACATATCCAATTAGGTGCATTATCTTTTTCGTGTCATCCACGCCTTTTTGAATTTCCGATTCGTACAGATAGTATACTGCCTTAGGATACACCTTCGCCTTGACTAACTTCACAACATCTGCGTTATCTATATACTCAATCAAGCCTCTGATTAAAGTAATGCCCTTTGCAGCAGGCAGATATCTTCCATATTCAATCAACAGATTTAACTCTTCAACAGAAAATCTTTTATTATTCAGGAAGCTTCGCACACTTGTACTCTTATCAAAGCCGACAACAGTCTGTCTTAAAGCATTAGCATACAGTTTTCTGAGCTCTTTATCATCTGCATTCTGACAGCGTCTTATCTGTGCCTTCATTGCAAGATAGAATTGCATTTCTAGTATTGCATCTAAATCCTCCACAGACTGTCTGCGCCCTGCAAGCCTGTTGTCCTCATACATCTTTTCGAGCAATACATCAGCGTCTTCTATCTTTTCCTGCTGTATCAGAGCTATTATTCTCTGTCTGATTTTCCAGCGCTCATATTCATCTGAGAATACCATATTCTCAAAATTCTCCGATGCCACGCCAAGTCTGCCAAGCAGCCTGTCCTGAACGAGCTTGCTGACTTCCCTCTCACCATTTTCGATACGGCTCATTACACTTACATCGCAGATACCTTCACAGATTACACTCATTGAAATATTGTCCTTGCGTCTAAGCTCCATAAGATATTTGCCAAATTCATAACTGTCATATACCATACCCAACTACCTCATGTGTGTAAACTAATGTTCTAAACTATATTATAACACAACAAAATCAAAAAGACTACATACCAGCCGGATACATAGTCTTTATTAACCTTGTATTTAGTTTAAATTTTATATAACTATTGTTTATGTCATATGGATAGCGCAGAATAATTAATCGTGCAATTATTCACACATATATCCCTTTTCCCTGATTACAGAGATAACACTGTCCACATACTTTGCACAGACTTCATTCGTCTCCGCCTCAACCATAACGCGCACAAGCGGCTCTGTTCCCGACTCGCGCACAAGAATACGTCCTGAATTTCCCAAGCTGTCTGCTACAGCCTTCACTGCCGCCTGAACATCAATATCGTCCTGTGCCGCACGCTTATCGGTTACTCTCGCATTCTTTAAAACCTGAGGATAGATTGAAAGCCCCTCACACAGCTCGCTCAGCTTCTTCTTTTCAGCCATCATTACTTCCATCATCTTAAGGCTGGTAAGAATACCGTCTCCTGTTGACGCATACTTAGAGAAGATAATATGTCCGGACTGCTCACCGCCGATTCCACAGCCGTTTGCGCACATATATTCATATACATACTTATCTCCCACAGCAGTCTTTGCATAGTCAATTCCCGCCTCGTCAAATGCCTTGTAAAGACCGAAGTTGGACATCACTGTTGTAACTACCGTGTTATTTAAAAGTGCGCCCTTCTCCTTCATATATTTTCCGTATATGTAGAGAATATGGTCGCCTGTAATCACATTTCCCTTCTCATCCACACACAGGCATCTGTCAGCATCTCCATCATATGCAAATCCCACGTCAAGCCCATTTTCAACAACAAATTTCTGAAGACCTTCTATATGTGTGGAGCCTGCATTCATGTTAATGTTGGTTCCGTCCGGCTCCGCATTTATAACATAAGTCTTTGCTCCGAGCGCATTAAATACAGACTTTGCGATGTTCCACGCACTTCCGTTGGCACAGTCTAATCCCACCTTCATGCCTTTAAATGAATACTCACCTAATGAAATAAGATATCCCATATATCTGTTACGTCCTGAGACATAATCCACCGTACAGCCTATTCTGTCCTTGTGTGCATAAGGAATCTCGTCATAGTGCTCACCGAAGATTTCAAGTCTGCCGTCAATATATGCCTCCACAAGCTCAATAGTCTTTTCGTCCATCTTCTCACCCTGACCATTTATAAGCTTGATTCCGTTATCATAATACGGATTATGGCTTGCCGAAATCATGATGCCGCAGTCGAAGCTGTCCGTCCTTGCAATATACGCAACCGAAGGTGTTGTTGTCACATGAAGCAGATATGCATCAGCGCCTGAAGCCACAAGCCCGCCCACTAAGGAATACTCGAACATATAGCTTGAACGTCTGGTATCTTTTCCGATTACAATTCTTGCAGGCGAATCATCACCGTTTCTCTTTTTAAGCTCACCATAATACCAGCCTAAAAATCTTCCCACCTTAAATGCGTGGTCAGCCGTAAGATTTACATTGGCTTCACCCCGAAAGCCGTCCGTTCCAAAATACTTTCCCATATTATACCTCTTTTCATCTTAATCTATCAGATAACCGCAAAACTCAGTATATTGACGGTCATTATGCAATTATCTGTGCCTTACCGCAAACATAATATGTTTCACGTTATATGTATCCGTAACAATATTTGTAACCATTCACAATGCACCTCACAAATCGGAAAGCTGCACTTACATATTTACATATAGGCATTACACCTAAAGCTTCCTGATTCCAAAAAGTTACGAATAGTTACTAATATTATGTATATTACAAAACTTCTGCTTTATGATAAGCATGTCAAAATATACTTGAAAACTCAATTATATATAACAAGTTACATTTATGCGAAAAATGTGCGTTTTGATTATACCAAAGCGCACATTTTTTGTAAACATAGAACCAATATCAGGCTTCAGCCTTATCTTTCCGCTCTCATAGGATTATTAAGGAAATCTTCATAGGAAAGTCTTATTCCATCCTCAAGCTCTGTCTTGTATGTCCAGCCGAGTGCTGTCGCCTTTGACACGTCAAGAAGCTTTCTTGGTGTACCGTTAGGCTTAGACGCATCCCAGCGAATCTCTCCTGTGTAGCCTATTACTTTGGCAACAAGCTCGGTAAGCTCCTTGATTGTAAGCTCCTTGCCTGTTCCTGCATTGACTGTCTCATTGCCGCTGTAATTATTCATAAGGAATACACACAGATTGGCAAGATCATCAACATATAGGAATTCACGAAGCGGACTTCCGTCACCCCAGCAGGTAACATAAGGAAGGTTCTGCTCTTTAGCTTCGTGGAATCTCCTTATAAGTGCCGGAAGTACATGGCTGTGAGTCGGATGGTAATTATCATTCGGTCCATAGAGGTTAGTAGGCATAACGGAAATATAATCTGTGCCATACTGCTTATTGAGAAATTCACAATACTTTAAACCGGATATCTTGGCAAGTGCATACGCCTCATTTGTCTTTTCAAGCTCCGATGTGAGCAGACAGCTCTCAGGCATAGGCTGTGGTGCCATTCTAGGATATATACATGAAGAACCCAGAAATTCAAGCTTCTTACAGCCGTTCTGCCATGCTGAATGAATAACATTCATCTCAAGAGTCATATTGTAGTACATGAAATCGGCAAGTGCCTCCTGATTAGCAACAATGCCTCCAACCTTGGCTGCCGCTAAGAATACATACTCCGGCTTCTCCTGTGCAAAGAACTTCTCAACGTCCTCCTGTCTGCAAAGGTCAAGCTCCTTATGTGTCCTTGTGATTATATTCTCATAGCCCTGTCTTTTTAATTCTCTTACGATTGCCGAACCAACCATTCCGCGATGTCCGGCAACATATATCTTCGCATTCTTTTCCATCATAGCTTTTTCCTCACAATCTACCCTGGGACATCCGGTGTCAGACCCCTGTCCCAGCAAATTTGGGACAGGGGTCTGACACCAATGTCCCACATATTTGCTGTTTTATTTAAGAAGAGCCTTCTCACGCTTAGCAAGCTCTCTGTCATGCTCTGCCATTATCTTTACAAGCTCTTCGTATGAAGTCTTCTGAGGGTTCCAGCCTAAAACTGTTTTTGCCTTTGCAGGATTTCCCCAGAGATTATCTACATCTGTAGGACGGAACCACTGTGGATTGACACATACAAGCATCTTTCCTGTAGCCGCATCATAACCCTTCTCATCAATTCCGGCGCCTTCCCAGCGAAGTGTAATTCCATTAGCTGCAAACGCCTTCTGTGTAAAATCTCTTACAGTGTGCTGCTCGCCTGTAGCAATAACAAAGTCCTCAGGCTTTTCCTGCTGCATAATAAGCCACATGCACTCAACATAGTCCTTTGCATAGCCCCAGTCTCTGAGTGAATCAAGATTACCAAGCTCAAGGTGGTCCTGAAGTCCCTCTGCAATTCTTCCGGCTGCAAGTGTAATCTTTCTTGTCACAAAGTTCTCACCTCGGCGCTCTGACTCATGGTTAAAGAGAATACCGTTTACAGCAAACATGCCATAAGCTTCACGGTACTCCTTAATCATCCAGAAACCATACTGCTTTGCAATCGCATAAGGGCTGTATGGGTGGAATGGAGTGGTCTCTGACTGAGGAACCTCCTCAACCTTGCCGTAAAGCTCGGATGTAGAAGCCTGATATACCTTTGTCTTCTTGGTAAGTCCAAGAACTCTCACTGCCTCAAGCACACGAAGAACACCTACGGCATCAACATCGCCTGTATACTCAGGAGCATCAAACGATACCTGAACATGTGACTGTGCTGCAAGATTGTAAATCTCATCCGGCTGTACATCCCCAATAATCTTGATAAGGGATATCGAATCTGACAAATCTCCATCATGTAATGTTATGCTTCCGGCTCTTAAAAGATGATCTATTCTTGCAGTATTTGAAATAGATGCACGTCTTGTTATACCATGCACTTCATAGCCCTTCTCAAGAAGAAACTCTGCCAAAAAAGAACCATCCTGTCCCGTAATTCCTGTAATTAAAGCCTTTTTCATCTAAAATATCCTCTTCTTTCATGAATTTTAATAAATTGCCTGCTGACAATATTCCTTGTCACAATTAAATCTGGCTGCACCCACAATCAACTGCATGTTTTTACAGCATTATGCGGACTTCTTCACTTTTTTAAGAATTTTATATCAAGTATATGCTTAGTGTAACCGCATATATAGAGAAAAATTAGCACAATATTGGTTTATTAAATACGCTCTGATATAAAAATATATATCCGCTGTGAACTTCTCTTATATCACCAAGTCTTCTTATATTCGCTTGGGCTTATTCCCTCAAGCTTTTTGAAGCTTCTGCTGAAGTAGTTCGCATCATTCATTCCTACCCTGCTGCCTATCTCATCAATGCTAAGCTCCGTAAATCTGAGCAGACGTTTTGCTTGCGTTATTCTCTTTGCAAGAATATATGAATTTATCGTTGTACCATAAGTTTCCTTAAAAATCTTGCTGAGGTAGAACTTGTCAATGTAAAACGAAGCTGCCAGTGCATCTAGTGTTATCTTTTCCGTATAATGCTCATCAAGAAATGTCTTAACCTCTACTAGCTCGCGCCTCTTCTTTCCGCCTGAGAGATTCTCCGGATGCCACGACTGTTCCATAATGACAGCGAGCAGCTCATTTAACAGCGCATTCAACTTCATATCCCTTATATAATCCTCAGAACCCGCCATCGCATACATGCGTGAGAATATATCGGTATATCTTTTGCCATCCTCCGGAGTGAATACCGACAATCCTCCGCGCTCAATATATTTCTCATATATCGCAGGCATATTCTCACCGTAAAAGTGTACCCACGCAAGCGACCATAACCCTTCGGACATATTTTCCTTTTCCATGTCATATGCGCAGCTCTCATGTATCGTTCTGCTCTTCACTACATCATGGGTAACCGACTTTGTGCTCATCCCTGTGCTATGGCTGTAACTTCTCATGCAGTCTATAAAAGCGCAGTCACCCTTTACCATTTCATAATGCCGCCCCTCGTACTCAATATAGCCCGAACCGTCAAGCACCATCATGCACAGATATGACTGCAAATTATCACGCTTTGACACATGAGGCTTAATCGCTCTGAGCGAACCTGTCTCCTGCAAAAATATCAGATTATTTTTTGCCCAGCTGCTTGCCGTGTACAATATTCTCTTAGATGATACCGATGGAGACGGCGACTGAAAATACTCCTCCATAGCGTTATACCTCTCATATACAAATGAAATTCTAATAAAACTCTACTACATAATCGTAGCTTGCACTTTCGCCTGCGCCAAGCCTCTGCATCCCTGCTTTCTTTTCAAGGTCGCCTTCATGCCCTGCCACATCCGCAATTCCGTACCACGGCTCAAGGCAGATAAATTCATCCACCTTTTTTGACCATATTCCAAAATACGGAAAGCCTTCACATGCCATGCCGACATATGGCTTACCATGAGCATCAAGAAGCTCAATATAATTAACCTGATTGTCAAGGACTATAAGCGCATCTTTGTCAAACATGTCCTCTTTTATCTTAATGCTTCCTTGTGACATATCAAGCTCATATTCCCTTGACATGTCAATGCAGCCGGATGCATTTAGCAGATGATACTTAAGCGGCTCTTCCTCACTTTTTGCCGCTCCAAATGAAGAATTTATCCGCAGCGAACAGTCAACAGCCTGCTCATTATCAGGAAAAGTAAAAGCCGGATGTCCGCCGATGCCATATAGCATTGCCTCTCCATTATCGGCCTCATTTACAACTCTCCACTCTATCTTAACCGAATCTGCATCTGCATTTTCCAGACTGTGTTTTACATATAGCACGAATTTAAAAGGGTAGACGTCCAATGTGTCCTCACTCCACTTTAGAACATGCGTCACAGACAGCTCACCCATCTCTACAAGCTCGAACACTCTGTCACGCGCAAAACCATGCGATGTCATATTGTACTGCTTTCCTCTATAGCTATACCGTCCATCCGCAACTTTTCCGACAAAAGGAAATAGAACCGGCGCATGTCTTCCCCACACTGCCTTGTCTCCTCTCCATATGCGCTCTGCATTACGCTTTTTGTCCCATACGCTGACAAGCTCCGCTCCGTCATCGCTTACAGTGACACGCAGCCTGTTATTTTCCAATACTCTGTTCATAGCGTGACTCCCTTCATCTAAAATTTCTACTTTCTCTTCCTCATAAACGCAAAAGCACTCACAAGTAATCCTCCCACAATAACCCAAGCCTTAACCTGAGCGCCGCTTCCTGTACTTGGCGACAGATAGCCGCCGGATGACGGACTTTCCGGCTCATCCGTACCTGCCGGCTCAGTACCATCACTTGTCGGATTCTGGCTGCTTATCGGCTCCTCAGTACCTCCTGTCGGGCTCTGGCTGCTTGTCTGCCCTTCATCACCGCCTGTCGGGCTCTGGCTGCTTGTCGGCTCCTGCGTTCCCTCTGTCGGGCTCTGGCTGCTTGTCGGCTCCTGCGTTCCTTCTGTCGGGCTCTGGCTGCTTTCCGGCTCAGACTTGGTGGTCGTCTCCTCCTCACTGCTTGTCGGCTCCTGCGATTTAGTTACAGTAAAGTTAGCTGTAGCAGTTCCGCTTGATGATACAATGCCCAACTTATGGCTTCCTGTTGACAGCCTGCTTATATACGCTGGCAGCAATGTGACAATTATACTTCCCTCTTTGACAGTATAATCCTTGTCTACAGTAAGCTCTTTTCCATCTAATTCCGCTCTGATAAAATCGTCTATCGCTGCATTGGATCTGAACATTGCTGACTTTCCGGATGATATATCAACTACTGATTTATCTCCGTCTATCATGTCAGGTGCAAGCTTATCTAACACAACCGCTTCTCTATCTATCTGCTGTAATGCATCTTCATCAAGGAAAGCTGCATCACATATTTTGCAGTAATAATATTCTATATTTCCTTCTCTTGCCGCTGTAGCTTCTACAGCCTCCACATGCTGTAATTCATGTGCTGTCCTTTCAATATCATAACCGGTGCTTAAAAGCGTATCACAGTCTGCACAGTATGTGTCTCCTGTATACCCTGCTTCGGTACAGCTTGGCTCCTTGGCATTTCGCACTTCGGTGTGCTCATGCTTATCCGGGTCAAACTCACCATATTCCTGGTGGCATACCGAACAAACGGCACGCTTTACACAGGTGGCCTCGCCGCCGCTATGTACATGTTCAGCAAAATTTCCCTTTATGGTAAATGTGAGATTATTTCCATCAATCGCTGTTACTGTAATTATTATGCCACCTGCCAGCTCTAGCTCCTCATCCACAGCCAATGCAGCATCATTTTTTGTACTATTCTGCCCACCTACAACCTGATAATTCCACCGCGATGCCGAACAATTCATGTTGTTAGGAAATTTCGTATCACTGTCAATGAGATAGCATACAAGTCCTGACTTTATCGTAATTCTGCTCACGCTGCTGTCATCAACATTATATTGCTTCAAATACTTTGAATCATACTTATTTCCATCTGCGCCAAAATTCCTGTATTCCAGATATACTGTCTTTCCTTTTTCCGGAATGTCGAACTTGTATCCGACAGCACCCTGTCCTGATGTTCCAAGAGCCCTGATATTATATTGTCCATCAGCTATTATTGTCTCGACATCGCCATCATTAACCCAGCCAAGAGCCTCTTTCTCCTTAACCGAGATAAGCTGTGTACAGGAGACAGGTGTTTAGCCATCGCAGATAAATAATATATCGGTGACTGCTGAGATGAATTGTACAAATCCTTCAAACCCATTATATGTCCCATCTCATGTATGGCAACAGATATTGACACTGTAACATTACCATCCGAATCCTTGAACAGATAACCCTTAGTAGTTCCATCCGGCTTAGTGTACGAATTAGTCACCTGAAAATATTTACCGCTCGTAATACTTCCCTTATCCGTGTTGATAGTTACATAGTTAGCATAATCCCGATAATTCCACAATGGTGATGACCAGGTTACTGATATGTTGCTCTGTGTCGTAGGCCTATATATGATTGTGATGGAATCGATTTTGCCATCATTATTCTTGTCAAGATCTTCAAAACCGTACTTAACTGTTCCATCATAGTTGGTTATGCCATTTCCGGCAGCTAACGCCTTTTCTACCGCATCAGCCCACTCAAGCTTGAGCTCATACATACGGCTTGATGCCTCACCTGTACTTGTATAACCAATCTGATTGTCCTCACTCCACTCTGCATAATATCCTCTATCATGCGATAACACAATCGAGCCACCCTTATCAAACAGATATACGTTCTTCATCCGCAGCTTATTCTCAGATACGCCTCTGTAGTAATCGCTCACATTGTACGCTGCCGTGTTGTACGAGTTGTCCGTTATCCTACGCACTGTGGTTCCTTCATACACATCATCAATAAATTCATCCTCACCTGCAAATCTCATGAAAATAATAAGATTGGTAAAGTTGCTGTCATCATCATCCGCCGATATCTTTTCCTGAATACCAAATATTCCACTAATGATGACTATAAACGATAGTGCAAAATACATTATTCTCTTCATGTTTTTTCCTCCTGTTATTCTTTAATCCTATATAACTGTAAAATTACATATATTGATACCTTAGTGTGATTTTGCCATATTACTGCAGGCACTTGAGCTGGTTATTTTGAACTCTGACTCTGATACACCTGTACATATCACAACACCTCCTGCATCACATTTAGTCATTTTATGAGACTATTGTTTTATTCATATGCATTGCAATATAGTAAAATTGCCCGAATGTCCGGTTACAAATTTAAATTCCAATATACCAATCAAAATCTTGCTTTAACAGTCTATAGTCTTAATGCCGCTAACTATGACATCCAGCCTCAGTATCATCCCCATAAAATCTACATCCATGAAGGTTTTCATACCGCAAACCATGGCATCCAACTTCAGTATAACCATATATCTATATTTACATCACAATTTTATCATCTGCTCCTGCATATAGCAAGCTCTGTTCTTTTAATATCTTTCATGCTATGTTAATGAAAAACTGTTGAGGTCAAAAATACTTTGACACCCGAATCCGGTAAATAAAATCTAAGGAGAATATATCATGAACACTTTGCCAACACTCATCACAGAATATTTAGATTACTGCCGTACACAGAAATGCTTAGACGAAAATACTCTAAAAGCCTACCGCATAGACCTACGCCAGTTCACGGATTATTTATCCGATTCTCTTGAAATCTCATATATATCAAATATAACACCCACAATCCTCGAAAACTATATAAGCAGGCTTCATTCCGAATACAAGCCAAAGAGCTCCAAGCGCAAAATTGCATCCATAAAGGCTCTTTTCCACTACTGCGAATACAAAGATATCATCGATATCAATCCATTCTCAAAATTACGCACACGCTTCCGCGAACCTATTATCCTTCCAAAAACCATTCCTCTGCACACTGTGGAAACATTCCTCACAGCTATATATACCAAACGTTCAAATGCCGGAACCGCATACCAGCGCAGCAACGCACTGCGCGATGCAGCTGTCATTGAACTTCTCTTTGCAACAGGAATAAGAATAAGTGAGCTGTGCTGTCTCAAAAGCAGCAACGTCAACCTTATTGACGGTACCATCTTAATCTACGGAAAAGGTGACAAGGAGCGCTATATCCAGCTTGCCTCCGATGAAATTATCCACATTCTTGACGAATATCGCCACACTTTTTCCACACAAATCGCCGGCTCCACACACTTTTTTGTGAATCAATCAGGCACTCCTCTGTCCGACCAGTCCGTCCGCCGCATGATAAACAAATACTGTTCCCTCGCCGCCATCGACCTGCACATAACACCACATATGTTCCGCCACACCTTCGCCACCAGCCTCCTCGAAGCTGACGTGGACATCCGCTACATCCAAGAAATGCTCGGGCACAGCTCCATCAACGTAACCCAGATTTATACCCACGTCGCATTGGCTAAGCAAAGGGATATACTGCAAAATAAGCATCCTAGGAAGGGGATGAATGTGGAGGGGGATGAATCAGGAAAATAATAGAGTAGAGGGGACAGGGAAAATAAAACTAGGTGAGAAAAAAGGTTATGAGAGATGAGGGAAAAGTGAGGGATAATTTTTAGTTATCCGTTGGTTTTGATATAAAAACTGTGTGATAATTAAGTATTATCGGTTGAATTTTAAATTCTATGTTATCAATTATTATGAGGTATAAAGGAAATGTGTGATAATTTACGTGTATTTATTTGTTTTGCAGCTGGTGACAGATATAAAATTGCTGAACCAATTGTGCATCATCTTAAAAACTATGGTATAGATATATGGTATGACAGATACGCAATGCTACTAGGCGATAACAGGGTAGAAAAAAATTTAAAAGAAGGTGCTGAGAATTGTAATTACTCTTTAATTATAATAAGCAAAAACACCATTAAATCAAAATGTGCAATGGAAGAGATTAGTATTATTAAAAAAAGATATTGTTCAAATAATGTAACTATTTTTCCTGTATTATACGAGATATTCCCTGATAATCTGCCAACAAGTTTAATGTGGATTAAAGAACTCATTTTTAAGGAGGTTGACAGAAAATCAGGGACTCGCGAAACGTGTAATCACATCGCTTGTAAAATTACAAAAGATATTCTGAAAAAATATAATTATCAAAATATTAAAGATATTGTATCTGTAGAACTAATGCCTGCGGCAACAATTGCAATTTTAAGATGTTATTTAAATGTAGATACTGATAATTTAAATAGTCGAGTTTCTCTTTTGTATGCTGCGTATTTAACAATTGTATATTCAGAAAAGCACACAGAATTTACTTATTTTCAAATAGTTTCTAAAATATATAATCGTCTTATTAATGAAATCAACTTGAATATTGATATTGATTATAGAGAACTGTGGCTATTAGAAAATTCTATGTGTATTTTATGTAACAACTATATATTATCTTGAATTGAATCTAATATATAAATAATTGTTTTATACAATGTTTCAATAGTTTCACTTGAAGATAACTTATTTATAACTCCTTCTAAATATGGATATAAAGTTATATTTTCACTTACTTTTTTCCATATATCATCAGAAATCATACCTGGATATGCAATAGGTATAATAGTTTTATGCTGTCTGCAAGCAATATTGAATTCCTCCATTACTCCACTAGTGGTATTAGTATGATCTCCAAATACAAAAATAGCGGAACCACATTTTTTAATAACCTCTTCTCGCAAATAGCGTTTCTCATTTATAGCATTTTGACCTTTACCTACAAATGGTCTTACAATAAGGTATTTTTCTATATCTTTTACACCTTCTTTAGCTAAATACTCATTTGCATATCCTATAAGGTGAGTTCCAAATCGCCTTCCAATTCCATTTACAATTCTATAATTATTTCCTAACAATGAAAAAGCTAATGCTTTTGACAAATCATGGGAATATTGTTCTATATCTGACTCATATGAGCTAAATGAACCAGAAATAAAGACTCGTTTGTTTCTTATTTTTTGATTTAATTGTGCCAAAATTATAGGAACTTCTTTGTATTCATTTACAAGTAATACTCTAAGATTATATCTTTTTTCCAAATCATCAATAAAATAATCAAAATATTGATTGTCAGGCTCACGCTTAATAATTGTATAATGACAGTTTGCTGATTCTCCCAAGTATCTTTTAATTTCACTTAAGCAATTTAATACTAAGTGATCTGTGAAACTATAACCTATAAAAAGAAAAGTACTGGATATTAATTCTCTTTTAAAAAACATTAACATGATATGGTGATTGTCAATATATTTTTCATAATCACTTTGTGTTGCAATAATTTCCTCACGATTGTTAATATCGCCATTAAGTTTAAAAATATTTATTTTCTTGTTTAATTCAATGTTAGATAAATCTGCATCCTTAAAAATCTTATTTGTTAGTATATTTCTATTCAGGTAGTTGAGCTCTATAGTGTTATCAAAATTGGTTGTCCAAATATTTGTAAATCCTACTTCCACAAGTTCGTTGAGCAAGGGACTTTCAAATTTATTTTTATTAAGATAACTATCTATTTTTTTCCTAAGTTCATTTCTTCCAAATGTGTTAGCATAATACTGTGCTAATAAATAATAATCTGTTGAACTGTTAATTGTAGTTTTTAATTCTTTCGCCATTGGTTCTAACAAATCAGCCCATGTGGGATAACCAGCATCGCATGATCCGCCTGCCCCCAAAAATAAAGAAACTCTCTCATCAAGAGCTTGTTTTGAAAATTGTTCTAAAAATTTTTCTTTTTCCATTGGCATAATTCATTTCTCCTCACTCATAAAATAATGTATAAAATTCGACCGATAATACTTAATTATCACACAGTTTTTATATCAAAACCAACGGATAACTAAAAATTATCCCTCACTTTTTTTCATTTTTCCTCTCCATACTTCCCCTTCAGGTATTCAGCCACGTCATCAATCTCTGGGAAGAGTGTGGCATGGTTGATTGAAAGTGTGTCGAGTTCCTGCAATATCTTTTCTTTTTCTTTGATGACAAGCACAAGCCGCTTGTTATCAGAATCGGTGCAGCGAAGGTCATCAAGCATATTGCTGTCGCCGTGTTCGCGCGTCAGACCGCATATTATAAATGAGCCGTCCTGCTTCATGATTCGCTGGTTGCTTCTTATTGGTGTGACAAAAACATGACCAATAAGGTCTGATTTTTTTATTCGCGGCTCGAATGCAGGATTTCGTGACTTCACTTCGCTCGCAAGCTTGCCGGCAAGCAGCTGATAATCTGCATCCCGCTGCTCTGGAATGCCATTTGTGCATAAATCATATAGGCGAATCTGTTCTTCGTAATTTAATGTTGGCAATGCGGCAAGTATTGATGCTGTATCGCTCTTTGCATATCGCACATGGTCATTGCCTGTTGTAAGTATAATCACTTCCCCTAAACGATTCTTATTGCTGCAGCATGCAAAATAAAGTGCAACCAACGGATTCTCGGTTATGTCTAACAGGCGCGTCGGCAGACCGTAATGCTGCATCTCTACAAGATATTCCAAATGTGTCTGGCAATTTACAAAGCTCTGTGCACAACGCACTAACAACTCATGATACATGATATTCTCATTTTTAAACCAGCCGGAGCTTCTTTTTATTCCGGGAACAAGTGTATAATCAAGCAATGAATGCCCCCGATAGAAAAGCATCTCATCCGCTTTTTCTTCTTTGAGTACAAATGTATACTTAGCATAATCTTCTACTGATGTTATTACTTCTACATTGCAATAATCAGCATTATATATTATCTCATCAAAGATTTTTAGCTTTCCGGGCTGTTCATCAGCCGGCTGTGTCATCTCAAAATACTTCGAAATAAGAATTCTAAGATAAGACCTTTTAAACAAAATTTTCGCTGTTGTGCGATATGGAAGAAAGAGCCAGAATAATAATGCTCTCTCTTCTTCACTGTTAAGTTCAACGTCATCCCCGATAACAGTATCAAGATATTCAAGCATGACATCTATATCCTCTGATGGTATGCATGACTTCGCAAATAATTTCTGAAATCTTGAGCCATTCATCATTGCATAATAGACATTTTTGGTCAATCCGTATCTGCTTGTCCTAAGTATATATCCTGCGTCAGCATACCCATGTTGTAAAATTCTTTGCCCAAACACATGCTCTATGGCATCTATAATATACCTGTGTCCATCAAACCCATATTCAAGTAATTTCTCAACATCCCATGCCAGCTTAAGTTCACTCTCGCTCATAATTTATCTCCAAGCATACAGCAAAAAGTTCCCACAATATTGTCATCACTCAATGTTTATAGACATTACTTTCAACCATATTTTTGCATCTGTAATTCACACCGTACCTATTACCTATAACTATCCTACCACACTTTTAAACCTTTGTGACCTGACAGAGTTGTCAAATTTTATTTTTTTGAAGAAATTTTCAAGCCTTTTGCATATCTTCCATTATCAGCACCTTTTTCCCTTCAAATGCGAATCCATAGTGCCTTATTTTCTCTTGGCTTATTCCCCGCGCAATAAGTTCAGCATCATAGTTCTTGTCCGCTATCTGACTAAGCGCCTTTTTTGCCGTATCTTCAAGCGTTTTTTCCTCATCTGCTTCATGCACCTTAAATTCGAGTACGATTGCATGCAGCCTGCCATCATCCGTATTTTTCGGAATCATCATAACATCATATCGTCCATAACCGCTTTCTCGATTTGACTTAATCTCATATATGTCACGAAGCTCAGAAATCAAACCGAGCATAAAACCATGGTAAAATCTCTCAGGATGTTGATTGCCAGAAGGCCTGACTCCTGTGTCAAAGTAGCTGAAGGTAGACACTGCCACGTCATTCATAAAAATATTCATTTCCTTTAAATTTCCCTTTATCAAAGCCTCAACAAAACGATTATAATGCGAACCGTTTGCATTAAACCATCCTTTGAACATATTGCAGAACATACTTTTAGTTTCAAGGTTTGTAATCGCTGCATGATACCAAGGTTCTAACAATTCGCCTCTGTATTCCACAGCATTCACTTTCAGGTATCCTCCTGCAACAAGCAGGCTCCACACTGCGCTCTCATTTGTATCAAGCTGGTTAAACACTATCTGCTCGTCAAAATTTACAACTATAGTATCACCGCTGAGCAGTTTTTCCATAAGCATTTTCATATCACTCGAAGCAGTCTGTAACAACCTGCTTACAAGTCCGTTAGAGCTTGTTGAAGCCCAATAAGGCTTCAGTTTTTTCTCATCCAGATAATTTATAATTGACCAAGGATTATAAATATCTCTCTGTGAGCCGAAAGTAAATCCATCATACCATTTCTTTACCGCAGCCTTTTCACTTGATAGTCCCATTTCTTCAAGAGCTTCAAATACCTCGCTCTCCGTAAATCCAAAGTACTTATTATACTCTTCTGATGTTACGGTAATCACCTTAAGATTATTGAGGTCTGAGAACATGGATTCTTTTGAAACTCTGGTAATTCCTGTCATAACTGCTCTCTCAAGATACGGATTTGTTTTAAACGTGCTATTAAACAAGTTACGCATAAATGCAGTAAACTCATCCCAGTATCCATACATGTACGCTTCCTGCATCGGTGTATCATACTCATCAAGCAGAATAATAACCTTCCTCTGATAATACCTTGACAAGTATCCGCATAAGTCTTTAATTGCTCTTTGCAGCAGAGCATTATTATCTTCTGCATTCATAAGCAGACCGGCGGCATAGTTTTCAAGCCTGACCCAGCCTGACTTCTCACTGTCAGACATAATATCACTATCAAGTAAAAACCTATATTGCTTATATGCATCATTTATTATTGCAGCAATAGTGTTTCTCGCTTCATTAAAGCTACAGCTTTTCAAATCTGCAAAACTAAGGAAGATCACCGGGTATGTTCCCTGTATTTTTCTATAGTCATCATTTTTCCATATGGAAAGCCCTTCAAACAAATCTCCCCTATCTGCGTATTGGTTGGAAAAAAAGCAGTTCAGCATACTCATATTAAGAGTTTTTCCAAAACGGCGCGGACGTGTTATCAGAGTTACATCATCCCCCGAATCCCACCATTCTTTTATAAAATCCGACTTATCTACATAAAAATAATCATTTTCCCTCAATGCCGCAAAATCCTGCTTACCTATAACCACTTTCCTTGCCATATATTCTCCCTCCTCATTCACTTTTATAGTATGCTTCTCTTTTAGCCTGTTTTCTTTAATCTCCATCCAAAATTAAATTTTAAAGTATATCTGTTCCGTTATTGTATTAATACCTGATTATTTATAATTATATACTCCAAGCCGACCATAGACAATGTTTTTCCATCTCACATCATACATCCCTTACTCAGGCAATCGCCACCCTCAGCCCGTAACATCCTGATATTTTATAATCTTACCGGTTCACTGCCCGGCGCATTATTAAATCATATACGATACATTCACAATTAAAAATTATGCCATCCTTCACGGATGACATAATCTCATATAACATATTGCCAAAAATGCTTATAAATCTATTCAACTGTAACACTTTTAGCCAGATTTCTTGGCTTGTCGACATCTAATCCCTTAGCTACGGATACATAATAGCCAAGGAGCTGCAGCGGAATGACTGCGAGTGATGCTGTAAAGTGTGAATCCGTCTTAGGAATATACACTGTGAAATCGCAGGTATCCTCCGTCTCATAGTTACCATAGGTCGTAAGTCCCATAAGATATGCACCGCGGGATTTGCATTCGACCATGTTGCTGACTGTCTTTTCATATAGCTCAGGCTGTGTCAATGTTCCGATAACAAGCGTTCCATCCTCAATAAGGCTTATTGTTCCATGCTTTAACTCTCCGGCTGCATAGGCTTCGCTGTGAATATAGGAAATCTCCTTGAGCTTCAAGCTGCCTTCAAGACTTACCGCATAGTCTATTCCACGTCCGATAAAGAATATATCACGCATGTTCGCCTGCTTTGCCGCAAACCACTGAATACGCTCCTTATCGTCTAAAACCTTGGCTGCCTTGTCAGGAAGTGTATCAAGCTCTGTTAACATCTCCGTATACTGTGCATCTGTTATCTCACCACGTACCTTTGCAAACTGGATTGCAAGACAGTATGATGCTATAAGCTGTGTACTGTATGCCTTAGTTGTCGCAACCGCAATCTCCGGCCCTGCGAGTGTGTAAAATACGCTGTCTGCCTCGCGTGCGATGGAACTGCCGATAACATTTACTATGGCAAGTGTCTTGACACCCTTTTCTTTTGCAAGACGAAGAGCCGCAAGGCTGTCCGCAGTCTCACCTGACTGGCTTATGATTATCACAAGATCATCACTCTTAAGAAGAGGCCTGCGGTATCTGAACTCCGAAGCAATCTCAACTCTTACCGGAATCTTTGCCAAATCCTCCAGCACATACTGTCCTACAACACCAACATGATAAGCAGAACCACACGCTACTATGTAAATCTGTGAAATCTTCTTAATCTCTTCATCATCAATACCTACAGATGACAAATCAAGTACTCCGTTCTTGTAAACAGAATGGAAGGTATCTGCTATGGCACGAGGCTGTTCATGTATCTCCTTTATCATAAAATGCTCATATCCGGCCTTCTCTGCTGCCTCGGCATCCCATTTAATCTCCACAGGTTCCTTCTCTATCTCATCACCGTCAAGATTGTAGAAAGTAATCTCACCCTTTTTAAGACGCGCCATCTCCATATTCCCAATATAGTAGACATCTCTTGTGTACTTTAATATAGCCGGAACATCGGATGCAACATATGACTCACCATTACTTATACCAAGAACCATCGGGCTGTCCTTTCTGGCAGCATATATTTCTTCAGGATAATCCTTGAACATAAATGCAAATGCATAAGACCCGCGGATACGAACCATCGCATGGTTGATGGCATCCACAGGTGTGTGCTCATACTTCTTGTAATAATAATCAACAAGCTTAATTGCCACTTCCGTGTCAGTTGACGAATAGAAGGAATAACCATTCTTAATCAGCTTGTCCTTAAGCTCCTGATAATTCTCGATAATACCATTGTGGACACCCACAACATTGCCATCATCAGCTGCATGAGGATGTGCATTAATCTCTGATGGCTCACCATGTGTTGCCCATCTTGTATGCCCTATACCGCATGTACCATATACAGCTTTCCCATCATCTGTCTTTTCTGCCAGAGTCTTAAGCCTGCCCTTCGCCTTTACTATCTGATACTCACCTTCCCCATCACGTACAGCCATACCCGCCGAATCATAGCCACGGTATTCAAGCTTTGACAGACCTTCAAGTATAATCGGTGCAGCCTGATGCTCACCTGTAAAACCTAATATTCCACACATATAATCGTTACCTCACCCAAACCAATTTTTTTCACTATATCATAATATGCGCCAACGGACAAGATATTTACATTTATAAGCATATTTTACAGACATATTCTGCAAATATGCTCTGTGAGCACAGTCCATAAGCCTGCTCTTATTTCTGCTTATAAACCGTAGCCCAACACCCAACAATCATGCTTCATAACCAGTCTCATTCGTATCCGCAAATTATTTTTTCGTCATTCCATATTATTAAAGTATAACATAGTATCCTATCAACGGCAAACAAAATCCATGCAAATATGACAATATTAATATTTGCACGGATTCTTTTAATCTAACCTAAATTATGCATACTATCCCGGAAAATAATTTAAGATTATTATTTTCCGATACTTATATTGATAAATTCATACGTACTTACCTGTCCAGCATCCGGTTACATTTTCAAATTATATACTTATCAATACTTTTGCAATATGCCCTTAAAATATTCTATTGTATTGCAGACCCCTTCTCTTAAAGGTACCTTCGGTTCCCATCCGTCAAGGATATGCTTTGCAAGAGAAATATCCGGACGGCGCTTTTTCGGATCATCAGGAGGAAGCTTTTTATACTCTATACCGGAAGCTGTATCTATCATGCTTACGACTATATCGGCAAGCTCCTTTATTGTAAATTCCTCCGGGTTTCCAAGATTGACAGGTCCATACACACAATCATCGCTTGCCATCATCCTGATTATACCTTCAAGCAGATCATCAATATAACAAAAGGAACGTGTCTGGCTGCCATCGCCATATATCGTAATATTCTCACCTTTTAGTGCCTGCACAATAAAGTTCGATATGACACGCCCATCATCTATTGACATATTCGGACCGTAAGTATTGAATATTCTTATGACCTTCACATGTGCTCCATACTCTCTCATATAATCAAAACATAGTGCCTACGCACACCTCTTGCCTTCATCGTAGCATGACCTGATGCCTACCGGATTCACATTGCCAAAATACTCCTCTGCCTGAGGATGCACAAGCGGATTTCCATACACTTCACTTGTCGAAAACTGCATAAGCTTTGCATTGTTTTGCACTGCAAGCTCTAACAGATTAATTATTCCAAGCACATTTGTTTTCAATGTATATACAGGAGATTTCTGATAATGCTTCGGACTTGCCGGACATGCCAGATTATAAATCTCATCAAGACCTGTAATATCAAGCGGTTCAATAATATCATGCCTAAAAAGCTCGAATCTGCCGCTGTCAAAAAGCGGCTTTATATTGTCCTCATTTCCTGTGTAAAAATTGTCACAGCATATGACATATGTATTCCCATCATCAACCAACCGCCTGCATAAATTCGACCCGATAAATCCGGCTCCACCTGCTACAAGAATTCTCTTCATTTATTGCTCCGGGGATATAATTTTAATATATTATATAGCTGTGATGGAGTGTATATACACAAATTGTCACATCAGCTTTTTCTATCTTCACAATTTACCTATATCCTCAACCATATAATCTTTATATGATAACTTTTCTGCCACTGTTTATTCCCCAATCAGCACCCTTTTCCCCTCAAATGCAAAGCCATAATGTCTTATCCTGTCCTTTTCAATGCCCCGTGCCATAAGCTCAGTATCGTAACTCTTTTCCTCTATCTGCTTTAGGGCTGATTTCACCGTATCTTCAATGGTACTCTCATCATACGAATCAAACACTTTAAATTCCAAAACAACCGCATTGTATCTCCTGTCATCCTTCTTTGGAATAAGCATCACATCATACCTTCCAAAACCGCTCTCACGGTTGGACTTAACCTCATATATATCGTGCAGCTCAACAAGCAGACCAAGCACAAAGCCATGATAAAAACGCTCAGGCTGTGACCTTTCTGACGGCTGTGTTCCTGCATCAAAGCTGCTGAATGTCGATAAGGCAACCTCATTCATATACACATTCATTTCCCGCACACTGCCCTTTAGCAGCGCAGACACAAAAGCATTATAATTAGAAGCCGACCCTCTGAACCACCCCTTGAACATATTGGAAAACATGCTCCTCGTCTCAAGGTTCGTTATGGACAGGTGATACCATGGCTCTAACAGCTCGCCCCTGTATTCGACATTATCCGGTTTTAAGTAACCACCCGCAACCAGCAGGCTCCATATCGCACTCTCATCTGTGTCAAGCTGGTTGAACACTATCTGCTCATCGAAATTCACAACGATTTCCCTGCCGCTTATCAGGTCCTCCATCAGCTGCTTGATATCAGTATGTGCAGTCTGTATAAGCCTGCTCACAAGACCATTGGAGCTTGTCGATGCCCAGTACGGCGCAAGCTTCCTTTTGTCAAGATAGCTCGTTATCGACCAGGGATTATAAATGTCCCTGTGAGAGCCAAACACAAATCCGTCATACCATTTTTTTACCTCTGATTTCTTATCCGACAATCCGAACTTATCAAGTGAGCCGTACACCTCATCCTCTGTAAATCCAAAACATGTGCAGTATTCATCCGACGTTGTCGTCACAACATTCAGATTATTCAAATCGGAGAATATGGACTCTTTTGACACCCTTGTTATTCCTGTCATAACAGCCCGCTCTAAGTATGGGTTGGTCTTGAATGTTGCATTGAAAAAGCTTCTCATAAATAAAGTAAATTCATCCCAATATCCATGCACATACGCCTCCTGCATCGGTGTATCGTACTCATCAAGCAGGATAATAACCTTCTTTTCATAATATCTATTCAGATAATTGCACAAATCCTGAACCGCACTCTGTGCAAGCATATTTTCCATATCCGGATTTACTCCGGCAAACTGTTCTCGTTCCGTAAAAGTCAGCCCTTCCCACGAACCAAGCCATGCGTACTGCTGATAAACATTTGATATTATCTTCTTAATCTTCCATATTGCTTCCCCACAATCTGCCTGTTTCACATCCGCAAAGCTTATAAATATCACCGGGTATGTCCCCTGCAGTTGCCTGTATTTCTCATCCTCCCACACTGAAAGCCCCTCGAACAAATCACTCCTTCCGGCATAACGGTTTGAGAAAAAACAGTTGAGCATACTCATGTTGAGCGTCTTTCCGAAACGGCGCGGGCGGGTTATCAGCGTCACATTATCCCCTGAATCCCACCATTCTTTTATAAAAGCCGTCTTATCAATATAAAAATATTTCTTTTCTCTTATGTTGTCAAATCCCTGATTCCCGATACTTATTTTATATCCCATGTCATCCCCACCTTCACAATATGGCTTAAATATTATATGCATCCTGATATTATACCGGCTGCCATGTTGCTTATATTGCAGCTTCACGACCGGCTGCATACTTAAAAACTGCCTTTGTATCATGGAATATTTATTTCATGCGTCCATGATACATTCACTTACATATTATATCGAATTGCTCCGCACTACGTGCTCTCACAATTCTAATATATATCAATAAAATATATCCTAGCATAATGTATCATCTTTAGCAATATATCTTACCTTTCAAACAACCTGTCTATGTCGCAGCACACCGCAAAGCAAAAATCCCATCAGGCAGATTTTATTAATATCAGCTGAATCCAAAAATTTAACTTTTGGGTTCACTGCACTGAATAACTCTGTCTGATGGGATTTTTATTATTTTGTACTGACTTCACTATCACGATAGAACAACAAGGCTTCTCCTCATCCCACAAATACCGTCACCCAATAGTAACCATAAGTAGAATTCGGACTATAGTAGCACACAACTGCTGCACTTGTATAATCAGCACTTAACATATTATTTCTATGACCTGTACTGTTATACCATCCGTCAGTTACATCGGCTGCCGTCATATACCCTGCTGCAATGTTCTCCCCGCATGTGCTGTATGAAACCTTGACTGCTGTAAAACAGCTTGAACCATCCGGTCTTGTGTGTGAAAAAGATTGTGCGATTTCAGGACCGCGGACCATAACCTGCTGATAAAGCTCTTCATTCCATTCGAGCGGCTTAACCCCTGCCGCCTTACGATACTCATTCTGCAGCTCAAATGACTCAAGCGCCATCTTCTTGATAAAATCCGCTTCTGTGACCGTATTGTCATTATCTGAGTCATTCGATTCAAAAACTCTGTTTATATATTTTGACTGAGTACCATCCTGAGGGTATCGTGTGAAGATATAATCAAGCTGAATGTCCGAGAAATATAATGTACGCCCCCAATGAACGGATGAATTATAATTTCCTTCACATATTATGACTCTGTCACTGTATACATCAAGGACAACAACCGAATGTGAATTATTGTTAATCCTTAAAATATCACCTGTCTTAACCTTGCTTAAATCATATGTCTGATATACAGGCGCATCCTCGCCAAATGCCGCATCACTTGCCATGAAAGCAAACCCTGCGCATCCTCTTCCGGTGTATGCAGAATATCCAAGCTTATTTCTCCATGTATAAGAATAATTACTGTTATTGAGGCTGCGTCCTTCCGGATATTCCACCGCTAACGCAAGAAGCCTGTCATGCACGCTGTCTTCATTGAACGTATCATCCGTCGTATCATCCGGAACGTCCGTATTATTCTGACCGCTTTCAAGCACTCCTGTGGTTTCATTGAAGAAATATTCGACTCCATCAATGACATGTGAACCCTTGTACATGGTTCCGTATACGAGGTCAAAATAGTACTTTCCATCGCTGCTCCAGCCCTTAATCATATGACCGTCAGCGTCATAACGAACCCACTTTCCAATATTGCCATTATCATCGGCAAGGCTTTCCTGATATACGTCCTTGCTTACTGCCTTTTTGCCATTGTCAACATTATCTAGCCAATACCAGCCATTGCTTTCAGGGTCGTAGATTTCTTTTCCTCTGTAGCCGGCATCATAACAATATCCCTGTCGAATACCATCTTCATACCAGTAATAGCCACCATCTATATATTTCCAGCCGGTATAGCCGCCTACGTTATCAACAACGACCCTCTCCAGCACGCCGGTTGATAAATTGAAATAGTATTCCGTACCGTCAATGGAAGCATATCCCCTGGCCATAGTGCCATATACTGTATCAAAATAATATGTACCATCAGCTGTAGAATCCCAGCCCTTAATCATGTGTCCGCCGGCATCATATCTGACCCATTTTCCTGAACGTGTACCATCCTCATTCAGGACAGCTCCCCATTGTCCGGCTGTGCTCTCCTGATATACATCCTTGGATTTTGCAGGAGCTCCGCCCTGAACAGCATCAAGCCAATACCAGCCACCTGTCGAAGGATCATATATCTCTTTTCCTCTGCCGTCCGTTCCCTGCTTTATGCCATCCTCATACCAATATTGTGTTCCGTTCTCTTCTACCCATCCTGATGTGCCTGCATATACCACATCAGGCGTTGCCGTAAAAAGCATCACTGAAGACATTAATACCGAAACAGCCGTTCCTAAAAATAATTTCAATCTACCTTTTACCATAAGTCTCTCCCTTCTACCGTATAAGTCAACGATATTCGTAATCCGCTTCGCTGCCTGCTCATATAAAATACTGACTTAATTGTATCATAATGTATCATTAACAGCAATCACAAAATCCCTACAACTGCAATAAGTTGTAGGGATTTTATTTACTTTTCCTCTTTTATACTTATATGAAAGGACATATTATTTAACTTTTCTTTCCCGCCACAAATGAAACCGGATTTTTTATTGTACTATACTTATTGGCTTTAAACGATAAGCTTCTTGCTCATTATACAATGTGGACAAATACTCATTGATATTATTACTCTCCAGCTTTTCATTTTCATCGGGAAGCTCATCTTCCGGAATATCCTCAAATCTGTATTTCCTTATATTGATTTCATCACCCGATTTGTCCAAAATATATACTTCATCAGGTGATTGCTTAAACGCCTGCATTATGACATTGTCCCTATTTTATCTATCCCCATACATTTTCTGATAATAGTTCTGATATTCACCGCTTATAATTGTTTCCCACCACTCACGATTATCTAGATACCACTTAATAGTCTTTTTTATTCCATCCTCGAACTTAGTCTCCGGAAGCCATCCCAGTTCGTTATGAATCTTGCTAGGATCTATAGCATACCTCATATCGTGACCCTTTCTATCTCCAACATGGGTGATAAGGCTCTCCGGCTTTCCAAGCTCCTTACATATGAGTTTTACAATATCAATGTTTCTCTTTTCATTATGTCCACCTACATTGTACACTTCTCCAACACGACCATTATGTATTATGAGGTCAATAGCCTTACAGTGATCCTCCACATATAACCAATCACGAACATTTAATCCTTCTCCATACACAGGAAGCGGCTTATCTGCAAGAGCATTGGCAATCATAAGTGGAATAAGCTTTTCAGGAAAATGATACGGTCCATAATTGTTAGAGCAACGGCTTATTGTGACAGGAAGTCCATATGTTCTGTGATAAGCAAGCACCAAAAGATCAGCTCCTGCCTTAGACGAACTGTATGGTGAACTAGTGTGAATTGGTGTCTCCTCCGTAAAAAATAAGTCAGGTCTGTCCAGTGGCAAATCACCATAAACTTCATCTGTACTTACCTGATGGTATCTTTTGATGCCGTACTTTCGGCATGCATCCATCATAACCGCAGTCCCTTTAATATTAGTGTCCAAAAACACTTCCGGATTCTCAATGGAACGATCAACATGCGATTCTGCCGCAAAATTTACAACGATATCCGGATGTTCTTCTTCAAATAATTTATACACTGCAGCTCTGTCACATATATCTGTTTTACTAAAGCGAAAATTAGGATTGTCCATTACAGGCGCCAATGTTGATAGATTTCCCGCATATGTCAGCTTATCCAAACATACTATCCTATAGTCAGGATACTTATTCAACATATGAAAAATAAAATTACTGCCAATAAAGCCGGCTCCACCGGTTACAAAAATATTCATGAAATTATTATCTCCTTAAAACTTTTTAATATATGCAGAACATTTAATGCAAAACATCTATATATTTTCCATCCAGAACATCTTTTAAATACTGTCCATACTGATTTTTCTTTAATACCTCATAAACCTTTAATACATCTTCTTTGGATATCCAGCCATTTAAATAAGCAATTTCCTCGAGACAGGCAATCTTTCTGTGCTGGTGTGTCTCAACGGTTTTTACAAAGTTGGTAGCATCTACAAGGCTTTCATGTGTTCCCGTATCCAACCATGTAAATCCTTGTCCAAGAAGTTCTACATTAAGATTTCCCTTCTCAAGATATATTCTGTTTAAATCCGTTATTTCCAACTCTCCTCTGGCAGATGGCTTTAAATTCTTTGCATACTCGACGACATTGTTGTCATAAAAATATAACCCTGTTACGCAATAATTACTCTTCGGATGTGCAGGCTTCTCCTCAATAGTAACTGCCTTACCATTCTTATCAAATTCAACAATACCAAATCTTTCCGGATCGTCTACATAGTATCCGAATACAGTTGCACCCTTTCCATTTTCAGCATTCTCTACTGCAGCTTTCAATCTCTTCTTAAGCCCATGTCCTGCAAAAATATTGTCCCCCAATACCATTGCCACAGTATCATTCCCAATAAAATCCTCACCAATAATGAACGCCTGTGCAAGTCCATCCGGCGATGGCTGAACAGCATATGTAAGATTAACACCGAACTGTTTTCCATCTCCGAGTAATTCTTCAAATCTTGGTGTATCCATAGGTGTTGATATGATAAGTATATCTCTAATGCCGGCATTCATAAGAACCGACATCGGATAATAAATCATAGGTTTGTCATAAATCGGCAACAACTGCTTTGATGTTACTCTTGTCAATGGATAAAGTCTTGTACCGGAACCACCGGCTAAAATTATACCTTTCATTCTCTGTTCTCCTTGTCTAATGTTATCAGATGCACAACTACATCATAATACCTTAATAAAATCTAAAATGTTTTCTTACCGTAATTAATATCAATTTACAACTCTTATTTAAAGAAATCAAACATACTATAATTGGCAGTACCGGGATAATCATGGGCTCCTACCATAAATTCCGCATAGGAGACTATTACTGTATCATAATTACCCGCTGACAAATATTCTCCCAAATCAAATTCTGCTCCCCAATCTCTGAGCACCAAAGTATCTACCTCATTTACACCCAAAGCCAAAAAAGGTGCCATAACCTGTGCGTATGAATCAGATAATAATAATATTTTTCCTGTTCCCACATTCCAATTTCCAATCATTGAACCATTCATCCCTGGAAGATATGAATAGTGCCAACTTCCGGCTTTATAAACATCTTCATTATTTTCGTCAGAATAAGCGGATTTATTTATCATAGTGTCATCAAAACTTCCCTGAACACACCCTCCATTAATGTATACTATAAAATTCGTATCATATTTAGGCTCTATAAGAGTAAAATCATCCAATCCCACATAGGATTTTCCTAACTTTTTTCCTTGCTCACCCAGCCACGCATTTTTATATTCTGTATATGTAAAATTTTCGTCCAAATATAATTCCTTATTTATTGAATACCCATAATCCGAATTAAGTTTATCTACAATTTTTTCTGCTGCCCACTTTCCGCTTTGAACAGTCCAATGATGATCCGTCCTATAAAACATCTCGTAACTATTTTTATTTTCTTCTATAATATTTTGTCTTAAATCAAGATAATTTACGCCTATATCATCCAGACGTGAAAGCAGCCTATCTATATTTTGATTTGCATATGATTTTAATCCAAAATCAGTTTCCATCTCTTTGTCATCCAGATATTTTACAGGTTCATTAACATATAACAATTTTATATCTAAATTGTCTAAATAATTCTTTAGTGCCTGCATTTGCTGTACTTCATAGTCCGTTGTTGTATATGAATAAACTCCTGACACATATCCATTTTTCAAGACAACTCAACCATTATCTATAAAGAAGTCCCTCATATTCAGTTGCATTGCAATAGAACCATTAATATCTATCATTTCCTGTTTGCAGCTAATATCATCAATTAGTTGTGAATCAATATTACCTGCATAACTGTTGGATTTTTCTTTTACACCATTAATTGCTGCATCTATATATTTATCAACATAAGCCCAACCTTTACTTGAGAAAAAGACAAAAACGACTCCAACTACAAATAAAAATGATATGACCTTTTTTTCATTTATAAATTTAATTTTTAAATTCATATAGTTCTCCTAAAAATTTGCATACATGAAAGGATTATTTTGTCCTGCGATTATAAATGTTACCGCCCATATAAAGCATAATACAATTATTAGTACCATTAACAAGTCAATTATTATTTCTAATATTTTGCTTTTCTTTTTTAGGTTATTTATCCATGGCATAACCGGCATAGAAAATATAATCGCTATAAGAATAAACAGCCAATATTCACTTAATAAAACACCAGCTCTATGATTATATATTGCGTCTCCCTTTTTTGAGAACATACGCAAAATATACTTAAGTGCATTTTTTATTGTACTGGAATTAAATAATACCCACTGTATATTAATTATAAATAAACAGAATATTCTATAAAGAATACTCCCTAATTTATTAAGCTTTTGAGGAATATTGAATGTTTTTTCTAATGCAATGAAAATAAAAAATATAAGTCCCCATAATATAAAATTCCAATTAGCTCCATGCCATATTCCTGTCAATAACCATACAACCAGAAGATTAAAGTAAAGTTTCATCTTCGACTTTACTCTTGAACCACCCAATGGAAAATACACATAATCCTTAAACCAACTTCCCAACGAAATATGCCATCTTCTCCAAAATTCTGATATTGACTTTGTCATATATGGATAATTAAAATTCTGTTTGCAGTTAAACCCAAAAATTTTTCCAATACCAATCGCCATATCGGAATATCCTGAAAAATCATAATATAGTTGCAACGAATAACAAATTGAACCTAGCCACAAAATTGAAGATGTCGCTTCATTCAAGTTTATAGCAAATATTTCCTGTGTAATATGCCCCAATACATTAGCAATTAATATCTTTTTAATGAAACCTAATGCATATACATATACACCGTCTGTAAAATCATCTATTTTAATTCTATAATCTCTATTTTTTAGTTGCCCCCCCCCCATAATTTTCATAAAATTCATTGTATCTGCAAATTGGACCTGATGCTATTTGACCAAAAAATGACAAATATAATATTCCATAAATCGGATTCTTATCAGGATTTACTTTTCCAAGATAAATATCAACTAAATATGATATCGACTTAAATACAAAGAATGAAATTCCAAGTGGTAACAACAAATTCTTACATACAAAAGATGTGCTAAATACAGTATTTACAGTTGTTATCATAAAATCAAAATACTTATAATAAAATAAAATTCCTATATTTAAAATCAATCCAACTACTAAAAACAGCTTACCAATTTTACTTTTCTTATAATTACCGAGCAAATAACCTAAAAGTACATTAACTATAACAAGAAAAATGAATAAGCCAAAATATATTGGCGACCCACATGCATAAAATATAAGGCTAACTAAAACAAGAATATACTTTTGAAATTGCGGTTTTACTATATAAATCAATAAAAGAACCGGTAAAAATACAAATAAAAAAGAAACATCTGAAATTGACATAATTTTTACTTTCAGTAAATATGTATATATTTTTTTCTTTAACATATACTATTATAAAATATAATTGGGAGACATAATATAATGCTATACTCAGGTATTTGTATTTCAAAGACGCCTCACAAAGTTATAGGTAACCTATATTTTACAGAACTTGGAGAACCATACATTCAATATAGAGATGCCAAAACCATGATAGTAATACGTTATTTGGTCTATTGGCATTCTATATGTAAAGTATGTTAGAACTCAACCGGAATAAAATGGAACCAAAAATCATATCATCGAAACACAAATTCTCTAACAACTGGATATGAAACTAATTCATCATCACCTTCAGTTATAAGGCTAACATTATATTTTTCACCATTTGTTAACGCATCATCATAAATAATTGAATAAAATTCATTGCTATTATTTTTCATCACAGCAAATGTATGTTTTTCACCATTTTGACTTTCTAGCTTAACAAAGATATTTTTAACTTTACTATGATATATTTCCAAAGGGAAATTTACCATGGTAAGTTTTATCATCCTATCATAACCAGAATCATAATTAATATCAATCTCTACATCATAAGTATCAGAACTTATATTTTCTGTGTCATAATTCTTTATAAAACGTCCTATAGCAACATTTTTTAAAGTCTCTGTCACAGAAAAATCAACTTGTTCATAATAATGTTGCCTTAAATAATTATTTAATTCCTCGGTTCGATATCTAAGCTCCCAATTTTGTACTGTAACCCTAACATTATCATTTATCAAATCTTTAAATCTATCAACTATATTGTAATTTTCTTCAATTTTTTTCTCAGTGTTAAATCTGCAAATATATTGTCCCAATGTAGCCCAATTATCTGCAGCTCCAACATCTTCTGCCCTAAATAAATCTTTGTTTGTTAGAGGATTCGGTTGAAGCCAACTTGTCATAAATAAATGATAATATAATAT